>ERZ779835.248-NODE-248-length-12130-cov-2.555114_pt1 | contig 12130 bp, 10 predicted proteins | sample MGYA00511382_ERZ779835 | MGnify/ENA primary metagenome ERZ779835 (study PRJEB29588, sample SAMEA2150814) | human gut metagenome | biome: human gut; feature: human-associated habitat; material: faeces | place: Denmark | collected 2008/2010 ... | reverse complement strand
CTTAACGATTATGCACTTTATCACGAAAGACAGACTACAATGGATTTTCACCATCAGCTTAAAGGTGCGATACTTGATGCGGTTGATGAGGGACTTATTGAACGTGATCCCACAAGAAAAGCAATAATAAAAGGAAAAACTCCCAAAGAAAAGAAAATAAAATATTTAAATCAATTTGAATTGCATAAATTAATAGCAGATTTGAATTTGGGTTCTAAATTAAACTATGATTGGTTAATATTGTTGATTGCAAAAACAGGAATGAGATTTTCGGAAGCATTAGCCATTACACCTAGAGACTTCGATTTGCCACATCAAATGTTATCAATAAGTAAAACATGGGATTATAAAGGAAAAGGAGGATTTATGCCTACAAAAAATGCATCATCTGTTAGAAAAATACAAATAGATTGGCAAACTGTAATACAATTTTCAGAACTAGTTAAAGATCTAGATGGAGAAAAACCAATATTTATTAATAATAGAGTATATAATTCAACAATGAATGATATATTAGCAAAGCATTGTAGAAATGTTGATATACCAGTTATATCTATACATGGTTTGAGACATACTCATGCATCTTTGCTTTTGTATGCAGGAGTTTCAGTAGCCAGTGTTGCTCATAGATTGGGACATGCCAGTATGACAACTACTCAAAAAACATATTTACATATAATACAAGAACTTGAAAATACGGACATTGATAAAATAATGAGAGCTTTAACATCGTTAAACAGTTAGCATTTACTTACGTTGATGAAGAGTGATAAGGTTATCTATTGTAGTTGTCAGTTTTGCTATTTTATCTTGTTCTTCTTTATTGGTTGTTCTAATTTCTTCTGGTTGTACGACAGAAATATAATGTCGTGCATGCCCTAACATATTAAATTTTGTTTTACTTAATAACTCATAATTGAATCTTAAATTATCATTTTTCTTATCTTTCACAGTTAATATTTTTAGTGCTGAAGACTTTACCATATAAGGAAAATCAACAAATTTTGTATCTAATGTAAAATCATCAAAAAGAATACTTTCCTTTTCTTTATTATAAGTATTACTTTCATCAGTATATCCAAGTATAAAAGCTTTATTTGCTGTTAGTACAGGAGTTTTTGAATAATCGTTATATTCATCTGATTTAACTATATATTTATCAGGTCTTTCATAATCAAATATATTTTCAAACTTACGTTGTTCCCAATCTTTTGTTAATATACTAGATTAATATATTGATAATAAATAAATTATTGTTATAATAGATATTACCAAATTAAGAGGTGAAAAAAATGCAATTGATTGGTTTTTTAGAACAACTTAAAAAATACTCTTATAAGTCTTATACAAAAGATGACAATAAAAAAATAATTGATGTATATGAAACAAGTAATGAACAGTTTAGTTTTTTAGTATTATCTTATTTATTATCTGATAACAAATATGAAACTTATTTATCAGTGACTTATAATAATGAGGTAGTATCTTGTTTATTATATGCTATTAATTCAAATAAAGAGCAAAATAAAAAACATTTTAGATATTTAAAAAAAATAGTTGAGAGAAGCAGTATTATAGATATATTAAAAGAATGCAAAAAACAATGACACAATTTAGGCACATTTTACACATTAAATTTCAACTAAATAAACCTTGATATCCACATCTTTTATGTTAAAATGTAGTAAAATTGTTATATTTATGGAAAGAATACAACTCTTTCCTTTTTTTATGGAGGTAACATATGAAAAATTTATTAAATCTGTTTAAAAAACCTAAAATTAAAATGATACTTATTTTGACAATATTATTATTTGCCTATACTACTGTATGTGCAATTTCATATGCACAAAACATATCTACAGATATAGCTAATAGTGTTTTTAGATTACATGTTATTGCAAACAGTGATTCTACTGAAGATCAAAATTTAAAATATAAAGTACGTGACAATTTACTTTCTTATATGAATGAACTTTGTAAAAATTGTTCATCTAAACAAGAGTCAATAAATATTGCTAAACAACATGAAAATGATTTTAAAGAAATTGCCTTAAACACTATTCACGACAATGGTTATTCTTATGATGTTAATGTAAAAATAGCTCATACAAATAAAAATGTTGGTATTGAGGGAGAATATTTAATTAAAACATTAGAAATACCTTTAGGAGTTGGAAACAATATGACTATAACAGCGATAAAAGTATATCCAAAAGAACCAGAAATAGAAACTATAATAACAGAATATCCATATACTGGTCAATGGTATTCTTCAACACAAGGGCAATTCCCTTATTTACCTTAGAAAGGAGATTTAATATGGCTTACGAAAAACAATTATGGAATGATAGACAAGTTGAAAAACCTTTAACATTTACTATGACTAATAATGATGATGGTACTGTAACATTAACTCCTGCACCTGGTAAAGTTACAAATGAGGGAGACCCAATGTCAGCAGAAAGATTAAATCATATGGAAGATGGGATTGCTCAAGTAAATGATATTCCAGAAGCATTAACTGTGCAACATTATAGTGAGACATTATCAGGAGTATCTGGGGCAACTGTTACTGTAGATTTTACTGGATATGGAGAATTGGTAAAAGTTAGAGTAACAGCAGAGATTGAAAAAGATGGTGCTTTTAGTGTGTTCAAGAAAATAGAGAATATTCCTGATTGGGCGCAGATTTCTAATACAACTGATTATGTTGTTTTATGTAGTAGTTTTAACTCTACGGGTTCTGGAAGTTCTTCTTCTATACAAGGTTATACTTTAAATAATGTATTGAATTTTAGTTTTTCTTATAGACCAACTAATAATGCATATACATTAGCTGGAGTAGGAGCAGGTTCTAGTTCTGAGAGTGTTACATTAATTGCTGAAGGAATTTATTTTAAAAGTTAATAAAAGGAGGAATAATTTATGTCAGTTTTATATCCAGATTTGGATTTTACAAATTATCCTGGAACATTAGATAATATAGAACTAAAAAGTAATATAACAAATTCTACTGATGCTCAATTAGTTCAACAAATTCAAACAGCAATAATTGCTGGGGATTTTTCTAATGCTTCAGCTATAATAAATGCTAATCCTCAATTAAATGGAAAAATATTTAATGCTAATGATTACAACCAAATTAGAGATGCAATTTTAGCGTTAGAGAGATTTTATAAAAATGATATATATAACTATATAGCTGAGAAACAAGCTGAATGGCAAGCTAATATAGATAGATTTAATTTTCAAGGGATATATAGCCCTACAACGCAATATTACCAAAACAATATGGTAAATTATACTACTACAGAAGGGACTTTCTTATATTTATGTATTAAACAACCTGATACAGGTATTCCTCCAACAAATACTTCTTATTGGAGAATATTAACATTGAGAGGAGAAAGAGGTCTTTCAGGAGAAGGATTGTCTTTTACTTGGATATGGGACAGTACAATGGAATATAATGTAAACGATGTAGTTGTTTATGGAAATAAATGGTGGGCTTCTACGCAAATAAATAGAGGTCAACAACCAGCCAATGGTTCTGTTTATTGGACTGAAATACTTACTGCTTTACCAGCAATTCAAATACCTGTAACAGCAGCACAACCAACAGACCAAATAATAGGAGACCAATGGTATCAAGTTATATAAAGGAGGATAATATTTATGGATAGAACAATTATTGAATTAATGGATGATATGCATTTAAGTAGTAGAGATTTATTTTTAAATTATTATTATGCCATGCAATCTAATAATACTTCTAGTGCTAATTCTATTCTTTTGAATAATCCTTCTTTGGCTAATCAAATTACTAATAGTCAAAATGTTAATTATTTAATTAATGGGGTTAATGAAAGAGAAATAGAACCCAAAAGAGATATAGACTATTATTTAGACAAATTATATCAAGATTTTTTAGTTATGATAAATAATACTAGAGTTAGGGGAGATTTTGACTCAACAGTTCAATATTACCCACATAACTTAGTATATTATAATGGTAAAGGATATTATGCATTAAAAGAACCGCCTATTGGAACATTACCAACAAATACTGAATATTGGCTAGAATTTGATATAAGAGGATTTCAAGGATATGGTGGGCTAGATTTAAACCTAAAATTTAACTGGGACAATACTATATCTTATAAAAAAGGAGATATAGTAATATATAGAAATAAAATGTGGTATGCTTTAGCAGATAATACAAATTATGAACCAAACTTAAACCATTATCCTTGGGTAATTATAAGTATGCCAAAAATGGCTAATAAAACACCTATACAAAGAGCTACACCAACTGGATATGATACTGGAGATTTCTGGTTTCAAATTACTCTTGGGGATGATGTTATTCAAAAGAAATGGGATGTAAAACAACAAGAAATTACACCTAGATTTGCTAGTGCTGGATTTGTTATTGGAGATAATATATATACTACTGGAGGAATTACACAAACATTTGTCAGAAGTAATAAAACAGAAGTATTTGATACTGTAACTAACACATGGTCAACTAAAGCAGATGCTCCTACTACTAGAGCTAGAACTGCGGCTTTTTCAATAGGTAATAAAGCTTATGTAATTGGTGGCGTAGATAGTAATGGTAACATATTAGATACCGTTGAAGAATATGACAGTGATACAAATACATGGACAGCTAAACAATCATTGCCAATTCCGTTAGTTACAAGTGGAATAGCAGTAAATAATATAGGATATGTAATAGCTGGAGAAACAACAGGAAATCAGACAGTAGGTAATGCTTATTCTTACAATTCAACAACAGATACTTGGATAGCAATTACAGATAAGCTAACACCAACATATGGACATGCATTAGCAAGTGATGGAACAAATATATATGTTATGGGTGGAATAAATCAAAATGGAGACACAATAGGGTTAAATGAAGCTTACGATATAGCTACGAATACTTGGTCTGAAAAAGATGATATGCTAGTTCCTAGAAGCTTTCTATCTTCATTCTTTACTAATGGTTCAATTTATGCCGTTGGAGGATTAAATTCTGATTGGTATAGTTTAGATACAAACGAGAAATATAATATAGAAGAAAATCAATGGGTAACAGATACACCAATGAATTATCCAAGAAGTAGTTTAAATGCAATGGCAATAGGAACTAAAGGTTATGCTATTGGTGGAATAAATATAGCAACTTCTGATGTTCATGGTTATACAGAAGAATATCAAGTAAAAGATATTACTTCAAATTATGATATGGTTATAGATACAACATTAGATAGCACAGGAAGTAAAACAGTTTCAATTCCAATGGTTTTGGGTGGAACATATGATTATTGGATTGACTGGGGAGATGGAACAAGTTCTACTCAAATTACAGTTTATAATGATACGAATGCAACACATACTTATGTTGCTGATGGAGAATATACTATTAGATTAATTGGAACATTAGACCAATTAGAATACACAGGAAATATAGCAGCTTGTTTAAAAGAAGTAACAAAATGCAATTTAGCATTTTCTGTAATAAAAAATATGTTTAAAGGTTGTACAAATTTAACTAATGTAGTTGAAAGTATATTTAGTCAAACAACTATGCCAACAACTGCTGAAAGTGTATTTGAGGGTTGTTCTAAATTTGGTATGATACCAGTAGGTTTATTTGATAATATGTCTGGAATATTAAGTTTTAAGAATACATTTAAAGGAACATCAATAATTAATATACCTACAGGTTTATTTGACTCAAATAATTCTGCTACAGATTTTAGCGGCGTGTTTGAAAATTGTACTAGATTAGTAGCTATACCTATGAATTTATTTAAAAATAATACAAGCGTAGTAACTTTTGCAAATGCTTTTATGGGTGATATTGCTTTAACAGAATTACCAAATACTTTATTTAATAATAATGTTGAAGTTATAACTTATGAAAATGTATTTTCTGGTTGTATTGGTATTAAAGAACTTCCAATTAATTTATTTGGAGATGGAGCTTTAAGTGTAACTAATTTCTCAGGTGCTTTGTATAATGTACCATTAACTTCATTACCAGTAGGTTTATTTAGACAAGCTTATTCTGCAACTAATTATGACAATGTGTTTAATTTCTATGGTGGAAATATACCAGCTAATTGTTTTAGTGGAGATAATGCAACTTATGAGAATGCATTAGATGTAGAAGGGATAGAAGAAATTGGAGATAATGGATTAAATGGATTAGCATTAAGCTCTGATATGTTTAGTGGTCAAGACCAAGCTTCTGCTCTTATAACATTAGGAAAAGATGCGTTATGGTCAAAGAATGCTACTTCTATTGCAAATCAGCCAACTCAAATGTTCTTTAGAAATACTACATTGACTACTATTGGAAACATAAACTTTAAACCTATAACTGAAACCATGGGTGGAATGTTTTATGGTTGTACTTCATTAGAGAATGTTTCTGGATTTTTTTATGGAGATAATAATAAGCCATCTTTATCAGTAGACATTACTTTTGAAAATAGTCCATTGACACATACTTCTTTATTAAATATATCTGATAGTTTAGTAGTACAAACACCAACTACAATTAAAAATTTAACTTTAGGTGCTACAAATTTAGCAAAATTATCAGTTGAAGAAAAAATGATTATTATTAACAAATATTGGAAATTAGTAGGATATGACATAAGCAAAGATATACAAGCCGCTGGTGGGTATGGAGCCTTTGCTATGGATATGGTTCAAAAATTAAAAGGTGACTCAAGTACAAAAGCTGAAGAACTTGATTTTGGTTCTTATCCAGCAGAAACTAATTTATATTATTATGTTAGTTTAGTCAATAAAATAACTTTAAAGCAGGTAGCAATATATGCGTTTGAAAAGTCTACAGGTATTTTTTATAACCCAGATTTAATTCCAGTCCAAGAATATCATATATGGCATAATAATATTGGAGCACATGCAAGTCCAGTATTTTTATCTAAAACATTAACTGGAGACCCAGATGGAACAATACTTAAAAATTATTTATCAAATAATGATACAGAAGATTATTATGAAATTATTATAGGAGATAGATATGATATAGGATTAAAGACTGCTGGTTTAGAAAACATAAAAAATGCGACTCAATTATTTATGAATTTACAAAATGTTAGAACATTGTATATTGAAGGAAACTTTAAGCCTGAAACTATGGTTCAAACATTTGAAGGTATTTCTAACTTAATGACATTAAATTTTAATAATTTAGATACTTCTAATTGTACAAGTATGGAAGGTACCTTTTCTGGTCTAACCACATTTAACAATTGGAATTTCTTAAATAATTTAGATACAAACAAAGTAAAAAACATGAGTAATTTATTTGCTTATAGTTCTACATTAACAGAAATGCCTACATTTAGTATGGCAAGTGTAGAAGATGCAAGTTATATGTTTGAACAGACAGGAATATCAAAAATAAAACCTAATATACTAGGAAGTAATATAAAGACAGCAGAAGGAATGTTTAGTTTATGTACTAATTTAGATTTGGCAGATATATCTGATTATACAACAATATTTGGGCATAATAATAATTTAACAAATGTTTCTCATTTATTTGAAATGTGTTCTAAGGTAAGTACAGTGGGAGTACACGATGTATTTACTTATGTAGAAGACCCAACGGGTATGGAACCAGGCGGATATGAGTTAGACCAAACAAAATTAAATAATCAATTATTTACTTATTGTCCTAATATTACAGATATGAGTTATATATTAGAAGATACAGGAATAACAAGTATTCCTATGGGATTATTTTATCATTGTCCTAAACTTACAACAGTTATGCACGCATTTGGACTTTGCCAAAAAATTGCTACTGGAGCAACAATGTTATATATGAGTCAGGTGTTGTTTACAAATAACCCAGAATTAAAAGATATTTCTTTCTTATTCTATAATGCAAAAATAACTGGATTTATTACTGAAAATATAGGATATACTGGAATGTTATTCCCAGGAACAAAAATAGAAAGGGCTGTAAGTTTATGGGATGGATGTCAAATGACAGATGTAGAAGGTTATGAAACAATTCCATTTATTTATAATAGTCGTGTGTTAAAAGACATCGATAGTATGTTTGCAAACCAAACAATGTTTAGAGAGTTAAGTAATATGTTTAGTGGTACAGATGATGAATATTCTTGGGACAATTTATCTACATTATGTCCAGCATTACAAAATTGTTCTTATATGTTTTCTAATGCTACACAATTAGTAGGTAATGGTAATAAATTAGTAACTGAATTAAGTAAGATAACAACATTAACAAGTCATGAAAAAGCATTACAAAACTGTACTAAATTAAGTGATTACAATTCTATCCCTTCAGGTTGGAAATAAACATGAGAGGGCTTTATGCTCTCTCTTATAAAAAGGAGAAATAAAATGATTAATATTAAAGAGATTTTAAAATATATCAATTCTAGAAATGGAGAAAGCTCTGTTTCAGAAATAAATAAACTTATAAATGAACAAGATAGAGAAAGTATTTTAAAAGTGCAAACTGATAGAATGAGATATGAAATATGGGATAAAAAATCTCCTATAAATGGAATTACTGCTAAAGAAATAATAAAATCAAGAAATTATAAAATAGATAAAGCATATTTAATTTACATAGATAATAATTTAATATATTTTCAAGACCATAATCCAAATGAAAGTGGTTATGTAAAAATGAATAAAAAAGAGGCTGAAAAATTAGCCGTAGATTTTATAAGTAAAAAATCAGAAGAAATGACAGATAATATTATTGTAGGTAAAGTAATTGAAACAATATTATCTTAGAAAGGAATGATAAAGAATGTCAAAAAATATTATAATGCAAGTTCTTACAAGTGCTGGATATGAACCAATGTATCCATTTTCGCCACGTCAAGTAATAAATGCAAATTTCTTAAACACAAGCACATCAAGTCAATATAATATTACTGCAACAGGTATTCCTACTCCATTAACCAATAGCTTTGGTAACGATATGGGTATAATATCTTTTATGCCAACTGTTAATAATGTTGACAATATTACTTTATCTATTAATGGAGATACAGCCAGACCAATATTATTTGCAGATGGGACACCAGTTAGAGCAAACACTTTAATTGCAAATAGAAGCATTCTTGTTAGATATTATAATAATAATTTTTATTTAATGTTAGATAAAGCACAAATAGGTTTAGGTAATGTAGATAATACATCAGATGCAGAAAAACCTGTTTCTTCAGCTGTAAGAGATGCTTTAGCTGAAAAATTAAATATCCCTGTTCTGATACCTAGAAATTCAAATTTAAATAAATATACAACTGCTGGACTATATTATAATGCTACAAGTGCAGATGCAACTACAATTACAAATACTCCAGCACAACTTCCTTTTAGTTTATTAGTTGAAAGACATTCTGGGGTTAAACAAACATTCACAACTAACACAACATCTGGAGTACAAACATGGGTTAGAAATTATTCAAATGGCGTATGGGGTTCTTGGACACAACAAGCTTTTGTATTAAAAGGAACTGCTGAACCAGACCCAACTGTTGGTGCAGATGGAAATATATATTTAAAAATTGAAGCTTAGGAGGTAATGATATATGGCATTAGTATATTCTCAATCTTGGACAAATCCAACTTCTACAGCTAACATATATATGGATGTTTATAGAAATGGTGCAACACTAACAGTTAATGCAACTGTTGTTTGTACTTTAACTTATTCTAGTGGATATATTAACTATGATGGTGAAATTAACTTTAATATGTGGCATGGTGGGGCTAGTGCTAGTGCAAATATAAAAGGATATTCAGATAGATGGGCTAAAAACACAGCAAGAACTAGAACTAGAACTTGTTCTATGAGTTTTGTAGATACAGGAAATTCATTTGATATAGGATTTAATATAACAATACCTTCTAATAGACCATCAGGGGCTGCATTTAGAACTGGAGACCAGTATCAAAGATTAGGAGCTCCAGGATATGCTGCTCCTAGTGCTCCAACATGGATTAATATAAATCCTAATCCTTGTAATATAAATTCGGCTCCAACAATTACTTGGGGTGGGGCAAGAGCAGGAAGTTTAGGAGTATTAAGATACGATGTAGAGGTTAGGTCGACTAGACCAAATGGTTCTTGGACGCCTTGGCTTACAATATCAGCGGGTCAATATGGAACCTCATATAATGAAATAGCATTAAATGGAATGAATGTTCAAGGACAAAAGCCTTTTGCGGGAGTCAAATATCAGTATAGAATTCAATCATCTGATTATGCTTATGCTGCTTCAGGATTTGTAAATTCTCCAGAATTAGTAGTAACATTTAATGCTCCAACTGCCCCTACAAATTATACTTTAAGTTCCACAAGTGTAAAAAAGGATGGTTCTATCAAAATTAGCTGGAGTGGAGCTACTGGTGGGTCAGGTTCTATAACTTCATATGATGTTGGTTACAGAAAATATAATCATAAAACCGCTACTTGGGGAGAATGGTTTACTACAAAAGTAAGTGTAACTAATTTTACATTAGATTTATCAAATCCAGCTGTATTATCACTTTTTGATACAGAACCTCAAAACGGAGATTTAATACAATTTAGAATTAGTACTAATAATAATTGGGGGCAGCAAAGTCCTTATTTAACTACTTCTTCTATAAAAATTCGTGGTAATCAAATGTGGATAAAAGTTAATGGCTCTTGGGTTGAAGGAGACACATATTTAAAAGTTAATGGTAGTTGGGTAGAAGCAACTCCATATATAAAAGTAAATGGTAGCTGGTATGAAAGCACATAAAAAGGAGTGAATAGTATGAAACAACTAAAATTTCTAAAAACAGTATCTTTAGAAAGCAGACCAATATGGTATAAAGATTGTTGTTATGAAGTAGTAAGTGAAGGTAACAATAAATTAGGTCAAGATTTCTATAAAGTATTCTGTGAAGATTTACAACTTAGAGGAATAGATAAAAATTTAGCAGGAAGTTTCTATACAATAATAGAAATTGCTGATAAAAAAGAAGAACCAAAAGTTGAAAAAATAAAAGAAGAAAACGGAAAAATAGATGGAATAGTACATTCAATAGCACATGCAAACACAGAAGACTTGCATAATGATTTTATATATACAAGTAAAAACGGGTATTTACATGCTATGGAAACTAGTGCATATTCATTGCTACTTGCTTCAAGAACAGCCAAAGAAATAGATATGTTAAATGAACACTCTAGCATAGTAACATTAACATATCATGGTTCTACGAAAGTAATAAACGGTTACAATGTAATGGGAGCCGCAAAAGCAGCATTAGAAGCAAATGTAAGATATCTTGCAGAAAACCTTGGAAAAGAAGAAATGCGAGTAAACGCAATATCGGCAGGACCAATAAAAACACTATCTGCTAAAGGAATAAAAGACTTTTCATCAATGCTTACAATAGTGGAAGAAAAAGCACCGTTACACAAAAATGTAACTACAAAACAAGTTGGAAATGTAGCTACATTTTTGCTAAGTGATATGTCAGATGCAATAACAGGACAAGTGATATATGCAGATAATGGGTACAGTATAATGGGAGCATAGGGTAGATTATAATTATTGTACTATTTGCTCTTGAAATTTATGTGTTTATGGTGTAATGAAAAACAAGCGTAAATGTGTCGAAATTTGACACACGGTTATGCTTGTTTTTATGCATTTTTAGATATATAATTCAGATACTTTAAGTAGATGAAAACCTATAAAGAGTAATTAACGTTAATTTTTATTTAGAATTCTAAAAAATTTTATCAAATTATTATTAAATCTAAGAATTTAATTTCTGTATTCGCTATAGCGAAAGGTTGAATACCAAACTTTATATTAAAACAATTGTGATCCAAAGAGAAATATTATATTGAGAACTTCCAGAGAAAAGTTGTGAGAAAAAATATACAAAAATTTTACTTATTAGTTGAAAAACAGTAAATAAGATGGTAAAATGGAAAGGAAGCCAATGGACGATTTACAAGAAAATAACATTAGAACAATTATGATGATAAAAATCCAGTAAATAAGGTGGTGAGATAGTGGACGAAGAACAAAACAATGAGCAG
>ERZ779835.246-NODE-246-length-12187-cov-4.898615_pt1 | contig 12187 bp, 11 predicted proteins | sample MGYA00511382_ERZ779835 | MGnify/ENA primary metagenome ERZ779835 (study PRJEB29588, sample SAMEA2150814) | human gut metagenome | biome: human gut; feature: human-associated habitat; material: faeces | place: Denmark | collected 2008/2010 ... | reverse complement strand
TATTCCTTTTCATTCACTGCTCTATATTATTATATACCAGTCAAGAATTCTATTTTAATACTATCTTTGCAATCTCTGTTGCATCAAGTGCTGTTTCTATCTCTTCTCCAGTTCTCATTTCTTTTACCTTTACTCTTCCTGATTCAATCTCATTATCTCCAATAACAATAACATAAGGAATTTCAAGCTTATCAGCATATTTCATTTTTGCTTTCAATTTTTTATCATAATGCATGTTTTTGTAGGAACCGCCATCATAATATTCATCCGTTTCTACGATTTCCCCCTCTCCCCCTACTTTATGGAAATTTTCTATAAGTCCCATCAAATAGCCTATTTTTTGCTGCATATACCATGCACTTGCTTGAGTTATCTCGTAATTATCAGCAACAAGAACAGAAGCTACTCCTCCTTTTGTAGAATACATTCGATATATTAATTTGAACCAAATCTTTAGTTCTATTTTTGTCCCTTGAAATAATGTTCCTGTAAGTATATTAAATTCTTTGCCTGTATTTTTGCATTTATACCAGCCATCTCTACACTTATATACTTTTGAACTGGGGGCATAAGGGCTTGAAGGTATTTTATTTTCCCATAAGAGGTCTTCCAAAAATTCTTTACATTCTTCGTTAGACTGAAATCTATCTTCAATATCCTCAATACTTTCAAAACCCGTGCCTATTGCATCTATAATATTTATATTTAAAATCTGTTTCTTCTCAGAAGTGATACTACCATTAGTATATAATTCCTTAAGGAATTTTTTAAAAGAATTCAAAGCTGCTTGATAGCCAACGCTCAAATCCGGCATTCGATAATGATATTTAGTTTTTCTTCTTCGAGTTTGTGCCATTTTGCCTCTTTATTGTTTTGAAAAAACCATAAAGAGAGGCATAAGAAAAACCCATTGCAGCAATGGGTTTCTAATAGAGATGATTATTCCATTGCTCAAGCATTAGCACCTTATGATTATCTCTGTCTCACAGGTTGCTGTACGTTCATAGGGCTTGTCCCGTATCCCGTACTCTTAATGGTTTGTATTAAATTTATACAGTTTTATAATACACCATGTTGCCGAAAAAATCAACCTGACGGGCTTTCCCGCCTTCGTTTTTACTTCGTTTTATGGTGTTACATATATAAAGTATTTTTATTTTAAAAAATTGTCATTTTGGACGAATATATGAAGTTTTATGTTGACAAATTCATTTAAAAAATTTTCGTCATGTTTAATTACTTATTATTCATGAGCCTGTTTGTAAATCTGAGAGCTTTATAATAGTTTTTCAATTCCTTATCATTTTTGGCACTATTTAAGAGTTTTAGAGATTTTTGATATATCGGGTTTTTATCTGCCATCTTTTCTTTATCTGAAATAGAATCTATATCTTGAAGATTAAAATTTAAAACTTCTGAAAGTTTCTTTAGTGTGTTGTATGAGGGAAGATGGATGCCGTTTTCTATCTTTGATAAATGCTTCCCATCAATATCTGCCAACTCAGCAAGTTTCTCTTGCGTGTAACACATATTCTTACGAAGTTCTTTGATTTTCTTTCCAAGTTTATTTTCTGTGTTCATAACAACCTTTTCCATATTTAATTCTCTTTCAAATACATATAAACCTATACTGCACAGTCAACTAAATAACTTGTTTAAATATTTCGTTATTGTTGACGAATTTTAATTTTTTATGTTATTATAATTTCACGAATTTACGAAGAGCACATGAATTATGAAAGGGGTTAAAATATGACAGAAGGAGAAACAAAAATATGTCCGTATTGCGGGGAAGAAATTCTTGCAGTAGCAAAGAAGTGTAAATATTGCGGAGAATTTTTAGATGATAGCTTAAAGAATTCTAATGCGAATATTGCTACAAATAGTGAATTACCAAAAGAATTAAAGAGGTTTAACTGGGGTGCATGCCTCCTACCTTGGATATGGGGAATCGGCAATAATGTTCGTGTGGCATTATGGGGCTTACTTTGTTTTCTTATGTGGATACCGGTTATTGGAGCAATTATAGCTCTTGGATTACTCATCTTCCAAATATGGTTAGGTATAAACGGAAACAGATTGGCATGGAATAGCAAACGATGGAACAATATAGAACACTTTAATGATGTTCAAAGAAAATGGGCAATGTGGTCAGTTATCATTCTTTTTGGAGTACCGTTTGCTATTGCGTTTATTGCCGCATTTATAAGTTCTGCTAATGGCAGGTACTAATCACAATTATTAAAAGTAGGGTAAAATGAGTGACAGCGATACAAAAACATGTCCATTTTGCGGCGAAACGATAAAAGCCACAGCCAAAAAATGCAAATATTGTAAAGAATTTTTGCCGGAAGAGTCTGCTGCGAAAGGAATAAAAACTTGTCCGTATTGCGGAGGAGAAGTAAGTCCTAACGCTAAAAAGTGTAAGCATTGTGGAGAATGGCTTGTCGAGGAAGAAGTAAGACAACCATCTTCGGTACAAGGTTCTAAGCGATGTCAATTTTGTAATTCTATTATTCCGGAATATGCAGAAAGATGCCCTCATTGTGGGGAATGGTTAGTAAGAGAAGAAGACAGTAGACAAGTCAAAGAAGGACCAGGCTTTATTATTGAAATAATTGTGGGGCTACTAGGAGGACTCTGGTATTACAATTATCCAAATGACTCCGGTTTGATTATTGCGTTCATGATATTGCTAGAATTATATTTATTACCTACAAGAATTGCTATTCAAAAGAGGCATACCCAACTTTTCTTAGTAGTTGTAATCAATTTATTGTTAGGGGAAACCATAATAGGCTGGATTATAGCACTTGCAATAGCTTCCGCTCAACGTAGAGGAAGGAATAGTTTATAAAAATAAAAGGAGAAATTTATGCCAAATCATTTATCTAAAATTGCAACTTACGCACTAATATTAACTTTATCATTGACAACAACAGGTTGCTCTGCGATACCACCACAAAATAATACTTCGACTCCGCAGGTATCACAAGCTGTTCAACAAGACGTGCAATACAAAAGTATTGTAAAAATGGACAAGGTTACTTCTTCAAATAACCAACTTAAAAGTATGTTGCAGCAAATGGATAAACAAACAAATGATTTGAAAGAATATTTAACTGGCAATCATACTCAAGCACAAAAAGACAGTTTGTATTCACTATATTTGAATAATATGTACCTGTATGACAAATATTTGTCAGAAAAATTTGAAATCGGGGAAGAAGCTAATTATGCGGATTATAACATGAATCGCCGTAAATTTACTGCTTACGGTTTAGATTTTGCATATGATGACCACAAAGTATATTTAGACGATTATAGTCTTTCAAATTCGTTAATTGCAATAAAATATAAAGGTGAAGGAACTTTTGTGCCAGAGTTTGATATGTATTATCAAGCTATGACATTTTCAAAATATTTAAGCCCTGCATGGCAAGATTATTTGGCAATATGTGCAAGGGAATCTCAATATTTGCAAGATGTAGTCTTCAGTATGTATGGACCGGGAGATTATACTACTGTCAATATGTATGAACTTGGATACTGGATTAAGTGTTGGAGTGATTTTCTTATCAAATATCCGGATTTTTCAATGAATAATAAGATAACAGAGAATTTAGACCTCTATACAAAATATTATATTAGTCCTCTACAAAATGATTTTGATGATACAAGAGCTCTTAGTAAAGATAGACAAATCGAATTCAATAGTTTATTGCAGTCACTTAATAAATCCGCAGAGGTTTATAGAACTTTAGATAAAGCATACAGCTTATTAAAAGCTAATAATTTTAAAGCGAATAAAGAATATAACAAGCTATATGAGTCTTATGAAAAATATAGCAGATATTAAGACTTACTTGTAAATATTTTTGCTTTATTTGGGAATATTGTTAATATATAAAATTTATCTGTCCTTGATATTTCCCAAGCATGCGGTTGAATAACATCACCATTATTGATTCTATATTTTAAAAAAGAACCCTTTGGCAGTTCTTGTGGGGATTGTGGAATTTTGATACTATTGGTATCCTCATTATTATCCTCATTATCATCTTCATTTTCATTAATATTAAAAAAATATTGCGGCGAACCTTGTTTATTTTTAGCAATATTAATAAGATTTCCAGTGAAACTGATTGTTTCAAATTTGGGTTTAGACTTTGATGGTTTACTTATTTCTACTGATATTGTACCTATGCTATTCTGATTGCACATTTTTATGCCTCATAATTCCTCATATATTTTTGATTTGATTATATTATAAATATAGGAGAATACAAACTAAATGGTTAAAATTATATTATCTTGGAATATTAAGAAAATGGTCAAGGTCTTAAATGACATTATAGAGGGGAAAGAAAATACACTTCCGGAATGGTATGGATTAGAAGATTATAACAAATTAGTTCATGAGACTGATGGGAATGTGGAATTGGTTGATAGATGGGTTAAAAATATACTTAAAGACCAGTTGAATGAAACTATTATGCTATTACAAGATATACAAAAAGAGTCACAAGATAATGAAATAGTATGTAAACTAATAAAAGCTGTCGGACTATAATAAAAAGAATCAGCAGAAATAAACTAATTTATCCCTGCTGACTATATAGAGAACTGAGTGTTAGTAAGTTTATTTTTTCTTTCCATGAGGTTCCAAAGTTTCAAATTTAGCTTGCATAGTGGGATTGCCTTTTGTTAAACACTTTATAGATAAATCTTCAGCTTTACGGTTTGCAAGCCGCAAGTTATTTTCTGAAGACAATAATGCTTCTTTAGTTTTTTGCAAATGGTCTATAGTCTTGTCAATTTCATCAATAGCAAGTTTAAACTTGTTACTTGCAAGCCTGTAGTTTTTAGAGAATTTATCCTTAAAGTCATTCATTGCAGCTTCAAAGTTTGATACATCTATATTTTGCATTCTGACTAATGCGAGCTCTTTTTTGTATTCAACAGAGTTCAAAGCAGCATTCCGCAAAATCGTAATTATCGGAATGAAAAACTGCGGGCGGATTACATACATCTTCTTATAATGGTGCGACATATCAACTATGCCGTTGTTATACAATTCGCTTTCCGGTTCCAGCATTGAAACTAAAACTGCGTATTCACAATTTTTCTCACGCCTGTCTTTATCCAGTTCCTTCAAGAAATCCGTATTTTTCTTCTTTGTAGAAGTCGTATCAGCCTCGTTTTTCATCTCAAACATTATAGAAATAAATTCATTCTTATTTGAGTCATAATCACGGTAAATGTAATCGCCTTTGCTGCCTGCTTTTGCGTCATTATCTTTCCCGAACTCCGCACTTTGAAACCCTGTAGCACGCAACTGTTCAAAAGAAATCTCACAATGCTGCTCCAAACTTTCACCAAGCATTTTGGTAGAAAGTTTTGCTTTAAAATCCTTGTAGCGTTCAATTTCTTCATCTTTAAACTTCAATTCAGCTTTATATTTATCCTTTAAAGTTTGTTCACGAAGTTTGTGTTCTTTTTCAGCCAACTCGTTTGCATTTGTGAGTTTTAGGATAAATTTCTCTTTGTCCGCTATCTGATTACTCATATCCGCCATAATATTAGCAATTTCGATTTCTTTATCCTTATTAAAAGACTCTAGCTTGTTTTGAAGCTCAGAAACTTCTTTGTCTTTTTGCATAACAATGCCATTAAATTTTGCGTAAAAAGAAACTTGTTCAGATTCTATCTGAGATTTTAGTTTTGAGATTTCTTCATCTTTGTAAATAAGCTCTTTATCAAATTCTTTTTCTAATTTTAATTTAGTAACTTGTACCAGATTGTTCTTTTCATTTTCAAATTGAGCTTCTTTGCTTTTAAGTTCTTTTGAGAATTCTTTATCTCTAACCTGTTTTACTATTGCCGCATAGTAATTTTCATCAATGGAGAAAACTTCTCCGCATTTGGGGCATCTAATTTCTTCTGTCATTTTTTTAATCCTTTCATGATTTTTTGTAATACATTTGTTAGCTAACTGAGTTAACAAAGTTTTGGATTAAAAAATTTTTGACAGTGAACAAAAATCATAAAAAATAGGCTAAAACGCAAAACCTAACTGCATTTTAACCTATTTAGTGGAATCATCGATATAAATCCCAAATTACACGCATAAGCAGGCTATATAAATTTAGTGTTTTTTATATTTTAAAAATATGTAAAAATACTAATATACAGAGGTGATTATGTTTAAAGTTGAAAAGCCTGAAATGGTTAATAAAACATTTCGTTTACCGTTAGACTTGGTTGAAAGACTATCTATGGTCGCGCAAAATCAGGGCGTTTCATTGAACAACCTTGTAAAGCAGTGCTGCGAATATGCTCTAAATCATTTAGATAATGATGATGAAAAATAGTTTAAAAGTGGGTACTATTTCTTTCTATTAGTAAATGTTGCAGAAACAGCTTGAACTTTTTTCTTTTTCTTTTTAGATTCAATCATACTATCTGTGTTGAATCTTGCAAGTTTTCTATCTTCTTTATCGTCAGTTTTGGTTGTGTTGTTGATGTTAGCATTTGTTGAAACTGATGCAGAAACTAAATTTGTATCATCTGTGTTATCATCCTCAGAATTTGAATTTTGGTCAGTTGGTTCGTTATTTGTTTCGTTGTCAATTTGTTGTGCGTTATTATCATTTTCTTTTATAGAAAGTTCTAAATCTTTTGTAGTGTTTTGGACTTTTTTGTCAGAGTCTTTGCTTTGCAAAAGTGATGCTTTGGTTGAGTTTGTTGCATCTGATGAAAGAGTTTTAGCATGAGCATTTACTGTTGTGCCGACGATACCGGTGTTTGTCGCTACAGCACCTGTTGAAACTTCCATAGCTCCTGTGGCAAGTGTTGCTTGACCTAGTGCAACTTGCAATACCCCAAGTGTATGAGTGAACGGATTAGCCATCAATGCCATACCTGATGCTATCATGTTTGCACCATAAGTTGTGTGCAAAATTCCAAATCCAGTTGTACCTGCTCCAACAAGAATTGTTTTTGTTGAGGTATCCAATTGGTCAGATGAAAGTTTTTTGTGGCTTGTGGTATTTTTGTTTAATTCGTTAGCTGTTTTTTTGAAACCGTCAAGTTGTTGGATATTTTTAGTTAAACTTTTTTCTGTATCTGCGGTTTCTTTTGAATTTTCGTTTTGTAATGTTTCGTTTTCTGTTTCTAATGCGACTGTTTCATTTTGAGCAGCTTCTGCTTCTTCTGTTGATTGTGCATTGTTCATTTTAGCCTTTGCAGCACTAGTTTGTTGAACAATGGTTTGAGTTTGTTCAGCATTTTTTCTTTGTTCTGCTTGAGCTTTTGTTGATTCTTTTTCAATTGTTTTTACAATATTTATGCTTTTTTTAGTTTCAGCATCAACTGTTGTTGTTTGCTTATTGATATCAGAGTTTTGTGTTGTTAAATCTTGAGTTGCTCTGATGGTAGTAGATGTTGCACTGATTGCATTTTTTGAAGTAAATTCTGTAGCAACACTATAATCTTTTTGGTTAGATTTCTTTTTATCTGATGTAGAATTTTGAGTTTCGCTGTTTGTTTCATCTTGTGCAACGGTTTCATTTGGATTGTTGTCTTGAACTTCAACTTGTGGCACATCTTCTGTTTGTTCAGATTCTTGTGAAGGTTGGGTTTCATCAGTTGGAACGGCTGTATCTTGAACATCATTTTGAACAGAACTTTCATCTTGTTGAGTTTCTGTAGTTTGGTTATTTTGTTCAATTTTGTTATCAGTGTTTGTGTTGTTGTTTTGTTCTGTTTCAGAACTTTGAGTTGTAATTGTTGCACCCATTGCTTTTGCAGTTTCTTGGTATGCTTTTTTGTTAGCTTTTAATAAAGAAATCGCACCTTTAAATGACTCTTTAGAGTCAGAAACAACGGCTGATGCGATATCAGATGCCGTCAAACCAATTGTCCCTATCCCACCTGCAGCCAGTCCATAGCGCATTTCGTTTGCGCCTTGGATTTGTAGTTGACTTCCACCGATAACCATTCTTACGCCTTGACCGTAAGTTGCTAGGTTTGACATCAAGCCGGTACCTGTTGCAACCATAGCGTTTCCTATTGCTGTAGTTGCAAAACTTCTACCATAAGTTCCAACGCCGACAATTACTGTGTTTGTTGCAACTTGATGAGCATTTGTATTTCGTGATTTTAGTTCTGTGTTTTGCTTATTCAAGTCATTTGAAATTTTTTGGCTAAGTGCGTTTGAAGCTAAACCTTTAGTTAGCGATGTTTTTACGCTGTCATTAACCTTGTTATCATCTGTATCAACAGCTTTGATTTCTTCCATTACGGCAAGTTTTTCTGCTTCATTTTTATCAGTTTGTTTGGTAGCTGTTTGAACTTTTGCTTGAACTTGTCCATCTCCTTCGTTTTGAAGGTCATTTTGCATTTCATCTGTATTATTTTGAGCTTGTTTTTGGGTATTAACTGATTTTATTGCATTTTTAACTTTTTCAGATGTAGAACCTTCAAGCGATTTACCTTGAATGTTTTCAAGTTCATTCACCAATTGTTCTTCTTTTTGAACATTATCTTCGTGTTTTTGTTCAGCTTTAGAAGATTCTTTCTCAACGGTTTTAGCATCTTTTTGTGCTTTTTTAAGTTGAGTTGCTAATTTTTTATCTGTGTTTTTAACACCGTTTTTCTTTTCGTTTAAGTTTGCAGTTGATTGGATTGTTGTTATTGCAGCTTTTGCAGCATTTGGTGCAGTGAAAATCAAGTCGACATTATAAGATTCTTGTTTTTGTTTTTTATCATTGTTGTCGTCTTGGTCTTCGCCCATTGTATTTTGAACTTTTTCTTGAGTTTTTTCAGACAGTTCTGTGTATTCTTGAGCAAATTTTGCAGTATCAACTGTTGCGTTAGATTCAACTTCAAGGGTAACTTCATCAACGTATTCTAAAAGGTCGTTACCTTTGTCTATTGCAGTGTCTGCAATATCTTGCGGTTTTGCTTGATATAATTCATCAAGGCTTGGTCCCATTCCGTCGTCTTTGATTCCTGAAGTTTGAGCAGGTAATTCTTCTTGACGGTAATTCTTTTGAAGATTGCTCAAATCTTTGCCTGATTTGATTGTATCTTGTGCCAAAGTTTCGTTTGTTTTTATATCAGCACTCAAACTATCCAAAGAGTTTAAAAAGTCGTCAAGGTCAGAGTTATCCGCTTGAATTTCTTTCATCATCGTTCCGTTTGAAGAATCTAATTTTTTGCTAAGTGAATTGTATTTCAATCTTTCAGTTAGAGAAAGTTTTTCTCCGTTTTTCTTTTTATCATCAAGTTTTTTCCACTCTGTTGTCATATCCTCAATTTTATTCATTGAGTCTTTGAAAGTGTCTTCTTTTTTGTTTTTAATTTGTTTGGCTTTTTTAGCTGTGGTGTTGTAAACTTCTACTTTTTGTTTTGTTGTTTCTATAGCTTTTTCTGATTTGATGATGTTTTCTTGAGCTTTTTTTTGTAAACTTGTTAATTGGTCGCCATTTGAAGTTGCATCAGTTGTCGCGCCATCATCTGTACCTGTTGCATCGGAAACGATTACATAATCAGTAACGTCAGATTCTTGTTGTGCGTGTGCCCATTCCAAGATGTCATCAGGGATTTGATATCCTTGATGTTCCATTTCAATAATTTCTTCATAAGAATACATTGCCCAATCTTTATCAGTAATGTCATATTGATTGGCACTTCTTTGGTTTATTTCTCTATGGGCGCGAAGTAATTCTTGGTATTTCAAGCTTTTGGCATAATTTAGATAATATTCATCAGAATATTTGTCGCCATTTTTTGCTTTTAATTCTTTTGCTGATTCAACGATTTCACTACTGTAATTCTTTGCAAAATCTTCATCCATAGTGATTTCGGAGGTAGAATACTTCCCTAATTCACTATGTGAGATTCCAAAGTTGGAACGTTTTTGACTTGTCGGTTTGTTTATTCTTGTTGACATTTCCATTGTTCCTTTTGATTACACTCTGTTGTTATCGGCTCAAATATTGATAAACTTTAGTTATATTGGGCAAATGTTACGTGATGTTTACATAGTTTTGTTTGGCGAAATTTGGTGATTTTTGACATTTGTCTATGTTTGTAATATTCTTAACATAACTTGTAAGGATTCACCTCAAGTTTTAGGTTTATGGTTATGAAAAAGACATTTTTAACAGCAATAATATTTGGACTTTTGATAAGTCAGGCGGCTTGTTCTTCTAATAGTGCTTTTGCTGCAAAATTGACAAGAAAGCAGAAAAAAGAGGCAACTTTGATAAGTGCTGCTCAAGCAAGTTTTGATGAAAAACAGTACGATGTTGCAATTGAATATTATACAAAAGCTATTGAGGTAAATCCGCAAAATGCAGATTCTTACACTAAACGTGGTAATGCAAAATTCTTATTGGGACATTATAAGGACGCAGTAAAAGATTATACCAAAGCGATTGAACTTGACCCAAATATAGAAAATGCATACTATAATCGTGGAATTGCAAAGTCTGGCTTAAACGCTTATGAAGAAGTTGTTGAAGACTATTCAAAAGAGATTGAACGAAATCCTGAAAATATCAATGCATATTTAAATCGTGGGACAACAAAAGTTTTGTTAAAAAAGTACGATGATGCAATTTCAGATTTTTCAAAAGTTATTGAGTTAGACCCAAAAAATGAACTTGGGTATTATAATCGTGGGATTGCAAAACGTAACAACGGGGATTATAAAGGTGCAATCTCGGATTATTCGAAAGTTATTGAACTTGATAATGAAAATGTTGATGCGTACAACAATCGAGGAGTTGCAAAATTCTACCTAAAAGATTATAATGGCGCAATTTCAGATTATTCAAGGGTTATTGAGTTAAATAAAAATTATAAAAGAGTTTATTGCAATCGCGGAATTGCAAAAATCGGTTTGAAAAAATACGAAGATGCAATTCTTGATTTTACGAAAGAAATTGAGATAAATCCGAAAAATGATTTGGCATATTATGAACGAGCAATTGCGGAATCTCGTTTGTCTCATAATGTTTCAGCGATTGATGATTTTTCAAAGGCTATTGAATTAGCTCCAAAAAATGCTGATTACTATGCCGAGCGCGGAGCTTTAATCAGTCAAACAAATGGTGATTTGAAGCAGGCTGAACACGATTTAAATAAAGCGATTGAACTTGACGATACAGATGCAGATAAATATTTGACAAGAGCTGTAATTTTTTGCAAGTTGAAATTATACTTAGCTGCGATTGATGATTTAAATATCGTTATAAAAAAAGAACCGCATAATATTCAGGCTTATGATTTGCGTTCTTACGCAATAAAATCAATGAATGGAGAACAAGCTCCTGCTAAAAAAGTCAGATAGTTCAACTATTAAAACTATTTTCTAAATTTGAATTAATGCTATAATGAACCCGAAAAGGAGAGTTTATTATGGAAGTAAAAATTGTAGAAAATACGAAAGATATTTCATGTGACGTTTTAATTGTCAATAAATTTGAAGGTGAATTGACTTCAAATGCATTAATCAATAAATTTGCACCGGATTCTTTTACTGGTAAAACTGGAGAGGTTTTTGCAATTCACACAAGAGGAGAATTACCTTCAACTTACGTGATGGCGGTAGGTTTTGGCGATGAGCAAAAACTTGATAATAACATCATTAGAGATAGTGTAATTAAAGCAATAAAAAAATGTATTGAGTTAAAAGCCGAAAAAATCGCGTTCAATATTGATACAAATACAACTTTTGGAATTCCTACTATCATTGGTGCAGAAATTGCAAACTATCACTTTGACAAATACAAAAGTAAAAAAGACCACAAGATTTCAGAATTATATATTTCAAAAGTTACAAGTGATATTGAGCTAGCTAAATATGTGGCTGAAGCGATGGAATTTACAAGAGATTTGGCTAATGAACCTGCAGCTTATGCAACTCCAACTAGGTTGGCACAAATCGCTCAATGTATTGAGGGTGTTCAAACAGAAGTGTTTGATGAAGATAAAATCAGAGAAATGGGAATGGGTGCATATTTGGCTGTTGCTCAAGGCAGTGTGCAACCTCCTAAATTCATCCACATGAAATATATTCCGCAAAATCCTAAAAAACGTATTGCAATTATTGGTAAAGGCTTGTGTTTTGATAGTGGCGGGGTGGGGGTGGGACAACACAGGCTTCTCGCGCGCC
>ERZ779835.241-NODE-241-length-12380-cov-5.682840_pt1 | contig 12380 bp, 9 predicted proteins | sample MGYA00511382_ERZ779835 | MGnify/ENA primary metagenome ERZ779835 (study PRJEB29588, sample SAMEA2150814) | human gut metagenome | biome: human gut; feature: human-associated habitat; material: faeces | place: Denmark | collected 2008/2010 ... | reverse complement strand
TCGAAAAATTATTTAAAAAGTATCATTCAATTATATTTTTTTACCAATTTTTCTCAAAAAAAGGCCAAAAAGGGCATTTTTACCTAAATAGAGTTAAAAAATAATCTTAAAATCTTTTAGGATTTTTTATGAATAATGCTATTTTAACCTAAGAAAATAAAGATGTATGTATTCTGTAATAATATATTATGTTTAATCAAAATAAAAATAAATTACTGTTAAAATGTAAAATAATTCGTATACTAATATTAAATATTGTAAAAAAACGTTTACATTTCAAGAAGTATTTTCTTGTTTTTGGTTTATTTGTGACCAATTCTCTTATTGTATTGATTTTATAAATATGATAAAATAGATATGCAAAAAAAATATATTAGTGCCGTACGGAGGAACGTTATGAAAATAACATTAAAACATTTAACTAAGGTTTTCGAAAATAAGAAAGCCAAAACTAAAGTTGTTGCTGTCAACGATTTAGACGTTGAAATTCCTTCAGGAAAGCTTATTGGTCTATTAGGACCTTCAGGTTGTGGTAAGTCAACAACCTTATTTATGCTAAGCGGACTTGAACAGCCAACTTCAGGTAACATTATTTTTGGTGATGACGATGTTACAACTCTAGCACCAGAAAAGAGAGGTATTGGTTTAGTATTCCAAAACTACGCATTATATCCTCATATGACTGTAGAACAAAATATTATGTTCCCACTTGAGAATATGCGTGTTCCTAAGGATGAAGCAAAGCAAAGAGCATTTGATGCGGCTAAGCTTGTTCAAATTGAAGGATTATTAAATCGTAGACCAAGTGAATTATCAGGTGGTCAACAGCAACGTGTTGCAATTGCTCGTGCCCTTGTAAAGATGCCAAGTGTATTATTGCTTGATGAGCCTCTTTCTAACCTAGATGCAAGACTTCGTCTTCAAACTCGTGAGGAAATCAAACGTATTCAGGTTGAAACTGGTATTACAACTATCTTCGTAACACATGACCAAGAAGAAGCAATGTCTATTTGTGATTCAATTCTTGTTATGAAGGAAGGAGTTGTTCAACAAATGGGAAATCCTCAGGAAATTTATGATGATCCTGCTAACCTATTCGTTGCTAACTTCTTAGGTACTCCACCTATTAATATCTTTAGAGGTGTAATTAAAGATCATGGTGTATATATTGATGATGAAAAGATTATGGACACTAATCACGATGATCAAGAGGTTTACGTTGCAATCCGTCCTGAAGGATATATCTTCAATGATAATAAGGGTGTATTAACTCTTCAAAAACAAAATATTGAAGTTATGGGACGCGATAAGTCAATTGTTTCTAAGCATGCTGCTTCAACTAAGCCAACTGTAAGAACAATAATTGACTCTGATATTAAATTACCTGACTCAACAGAACTTAAGTTTGATTTGAAACCAAACAAAGTATTCATATTCAATAAGGACAGTGAAATGAGGTTGAGATAATGGCAAATCAAGAAGAAAAAAAGGACAATGCATTTGTCGGTTTCTTCAAGAAGATTGGCACATCAACTAAGAGCTGGTTTAAAGATAAAGGACTAGCGATGAAAGAGTGGGGCCAAAATTCAAAAGAAGCTACAAAAGCATGGTGGGGACGTCTTCGTGGACGTACATTTAAAGAAAATATGAAGGCATTTGGTAGAGTTTGCTATAACAATAAAGGATGGTTATGGATTTTACCAGCATTTATATTACTATGTATTTTTACATTCTATCCTATTGTAAATACGTTTATCACAGCATTTAAAGAAAACTATAATCGTTTAAATGGTTCATTTGCAGGTATTGGTTTTGGTAATTTTAAAACTGCTGTTACAGATAATTTTTTCTTAGTATGCTTAAGAAATACAGTATTATTTGCATTTATATCTGTACCATTATCAACAATTCTTGCTCTTTTGATATCTGTTGCTTTAGCATCTATTAAACCTTTACAAAAGGCATATCAATCAATTTTGTTCTTGCCTTATTTAACAAATGCACTTTCAATTGGTGCAGTTTTCGCAGCTATGTTTAATGTAGTTGGTACAAAAGCACAACTTGCCAATGGTAAAGGCACATGGGGTCTTATTAATAATATGTTCGGAAGCCATATTCACTGGGTAGATGGTGATGCATCTACAATTGCGATGATGATTGTAGTTATTGTTTACGAAGTATGGTCTGGTCTACCATTTAAGATCTTAATTTTATTTGGTGCTTTACAAAATGTTAATAAACAATATTATGATGCAGCTAAGGTTGATGGAGCTAATAAGTTTACAACATTGTGGCGAATTACAGTTCCACTTATTTCCCCAATGATTTCATACTTAGTGATTACCGGATTTATTGGTGGATTTAAGTCATATACTGCTATTGTTGGTATTTTTGGTAATAAAATGGGCCCTTCAAATCAATACGAAATGGGTACAATCGTCGGATTGATTTATAAGTATTTAGGTGAACCAACTGGTGTAGGTACTGCCTCAGCAGCTGCGTTAATTCTATTTGGTTTAATTATGATATTTACTTTCATTAATATGCAAGTAAGTAAGAAACGTGTACATTATTAGGAGGTATAATATGACAGAAATAAATAATAATATATCCTCTGAAAACTTAAATATCGATATTGCTAAGCAATTAAAAAAACAAAAAGCACTAAAAATAACAAAAAGTGTTATTGCTTATGTATTTTTAACAATATTCGCAATATTTGCGTTGCTTCCATTTTATTGGATGATTCTTTCATCATTGAAAACTGAGACAGTTTATCGTGAACCAATTCCAACATTCTTTGTTAAACCAAGTGAATTGCAGTGGAAGAATTATCAAACTGTTGTTCAATATGGTAATAATCTATTTGGAAGTATGCTATTAAATACCATCATTGTTGGTATTGTATCGACTTTACTTGGTATTATTGTAACTATTATTACTGCATATGCATTCGCTAAAATGGAATTTAAGGGTAAGAATTTCTTGTTCTCATTACTTTTAGCTACAATGATGATTCCTGGTGAATTATTCACAATTACAAATTTCTTGACTGTAAATAATTTAGGTTGGACAAAATCATACACTGTAATGATTCTTCCATTCCTAGTAAGTGTATTCTATATTTATCTTTTAAGAAATGCATTTAAGCAAATTCCTGATAGCTTATATAAAGCTGCAAAGGTTGATGGATGTAGTGATGTTAAATATCTTGTTAAGGTAATGGTTCCTCTTACAGCACCTACCTTAATTTCAATTATTTTGTTAAAGTTTATTGGAACTTGGAATTCCTATATTTGGCCTCGTTTAGCTAATGGTGGCTCAGAAGAATGGCAATTACTTTCTAACTGGGTATCAAAGGGCTTTACAGCTGCAGGATCTTCTGAATCCCTTACAACTTTGAAAATGGCTGCCGCTACCATGGTATCTTTACCATTATTAATATTATTCATTTGCTTTAGAAAATATATTATGCGTGGAGTATCAAAGAGCGGAATTAAGGGCTAGGATTTATTAATTACATATTGGATAAGGGTATACAAAAAACAAAGGAGAAATATTAAAAAATGAAAACATTAAAAGTTTTAAGTACGACTGCTATTGCTGGTCTTGGTATCGCAGCATTAGCTTCATGTGGAGGAAGTAAAGAAAAAGCAATTACATTTTATAATACATGTGGTCAAAACCTACAAACTAAGATTTCAGAGGCTATAGAAGCTTTTGAAGCTAAGTACGGCTGGAAGGTTGAATCAACTCAAATTGGTGGATATGATGATGTATATTCAACATGTATCGCTGGTTTAACTGCAAATGCTCAACCTAATATTGCATATGCGTATTCAGATCACGTTGCAGCATATATTCAATCAGGTAAGGTTCTAGATTTAAATCAATTTATTGATAGTACAAAAGAAGTTAATGGAACTAAGCTTGGCTATACAGTTGATGAAAAGGCTGATTTCGTTAAGGGTTATTATGATGAAGGTCTTGCAAAGAACTATGCTGATTATTCATCATATGGCTTTACAGAAAATTCAATGCTTACAATGCCTTTTTCTAAATCAACAGAATTAATGTATGTTAACGTAACTGCAATGAAGGCTGCTGGTGTAGAGACTATTCCAACAACTTGGGATGAATTATGGGATGCATGTGATAAGATTAAGGCAAAGTATGATGGTTCTACTCCATTCTGCTATGACTCAGAGTCTAACTGGTTAATTAATATGTGTAAGCAAAATGGTTGGAACTATACATCAGCATCTGAACCACATCTAGCATTTAAGGATGATGCAAACCTAGCTAACTGGATGGATACTTTAAATGAAAAGTATGAAAAAGGTATTATCGCAACTCAAACTACTTATGGTGCATATACATCAGGTCTATTTACAGCAGGTGTAGAAGATGGTGGATGTGTATTCTGTATTGGTTCATCAGGTGGTGCATCTTATCAAGCAACAGATAAATTTGAATGGGCAGTTGCTCCTATTCCTGGAACAAAGGCTTCTAATGGTGAAGTAAATAAGTCTGTTATTTCACAAGGCCCATCTCTAGTATTATTTGATTCTGGTGATGAAGAAGTAAATGAAATGACTTGGTTATTTGTTAAGTCAATTCTTGAGCCTGAATTCCAATCAACATTCTCTCAAACTTCAGGTTATAACCCTGTTCGTAATTCAACATTTGATATTGCTGACTATAAAGCTTTCTTAGCTAAGGATACAATTGTTGCTCAAGCAGCAAAAACAGCAAGTGGTTTAACTGACTGGTTCTATACATCTCCTGCATTCAAGGGTTCTGCCGATGCTCGTCAATATATTGGTTCAGCATTAGTTTCTGCAATTAAGGGTGAAGCAACAGGTGTAGATGCTCTTGCAACTGCATATAAGAATTGTGGCGGTAGATAATTAATGAATCTTCTAAAAAAAATATCTCTATCAATGCTAGCGGTTATTGGTCTTGCATCAATAACTGCTTGCGGGGGATTTAACAAGGATAATGGATATACAGATATCACATCAAAATTAAACCTTACAAAGGAATATGATGGAAAAAGTTTTTTTGATGATGGTATAGGTGTTGCCGAGGTTGAACGTTTAACCGATGGCGATACAACAACATTTAGACTTCCTGTAGCTTCTAAGGATGGTAAATCAACCGCTACTATTAGATATCATGGAATTAATACACCAGAATCAACTGGTTCAGTTGATAAATGGGGTAAATCAGCCTCTAAATATAATTATAATCGTTTAGAGCATGCCTACCAGATTGTAATTGAATCTGTCATGGATTCTAAGACTGGTAAGCCATCTGTTGATTCTAATGGTACAAGATATTTAGGCTATGTATGGTATCGTAATAGCGAATCTGATACATTTAAGAATTTAAATCTTGAATTAACCGAAAATGGTTATACAGATGTTGTATCTCCAATTGGAGATTATAAATCTTATTTTGACGAAGCAAAGGCTTTTGCAAAGAAGCATAAGATGCATTTGTGGTCAAATGATGATGATCCAAATTATAATCCAAATCCTGTAGCAACTACAGTTGAGGAAATGGTTAAGGATCTAGCATTAGAGACTCCTACGTTGTATTCTCTTGATAATGAAGTTGGTGCTAAGGTAGTATTTACAGCAACAATTTTAAATCATACGGAAAATAATACTCACTATTATACAGTTGGTTCAATTGGATCTGATGGTAAGCTATATACTATGAGTATGTATGGAGCTTATGGTAGTGCACCTATCAATAGTAGTAAATATTTAACAATTGGTTCAACATACCATATTGTTGCAAATATTCAAAAGTACAATGGTAAATTCCAAATTTCTGGTATTGAGTTCTCAATTGGTAAAAAGGATGATGCTCATACACATCTTCTATCAATCGACGATTATATTCTATTTAATTCACAAAACTCTAAGTTTAATGATAAATCAGAAACAGGTTTATATGGAGATTTAGTTGTTGAAAGTGCTACATTTGAAAATAACACTTTGAAGATTGTAGGTAATGCTCTTGATTATAAGGGCTCAGCTACATCACAGAAGTACACTGTTGTTGTAAATAATGTTACTTCTTATGACGTAAATTCATTAACAGGAAAATCAATTTCTTGTGGTGGTTTTAAAAATGCTGCTGGTGAGATTGTAATCTTATCAACAAGTGATTTGATAATAAGATAAAGTATAAAACAAAGGAGAAAATAAAAATGAAGTTTAGAAAAACTTTAAAAGTTCTAGCTGCATCAGCTTTATTATTTGGTACAGTAGGACTAGCTACAGCATGTGGCGATAATAATGGTGGAACTACAGATGTTAAGGGATTAATTATTAATGAAGACGCTAAGGTTATTCGTGGTGATTTTAACTTAGTTGATAAGTATCTTGGCTGTGATTTAACTTGGACTTCTTCAAATGAAAATATTGCAAAGATTACAAAGGGCGAAGGAATTTATAAGGTTACTATTACAAGACCTGATAAGGATACTGATGTAACTTTAACAGCAACTTCTGGTAAATATACAAAGGAATTTAAGATTACAGTTCCTGCAATCGATGTATCTGAAATAGCAGGTGCATATACATTTGCTAATAACAAGAAAACATTAAAGACTGGTTCATATGATCTTGAAGCAAAGGCTACTTATAGTGGTAAGGAAGCTACAATTGCTTGGGCTGTTGATGAAGCACAAGCTTCAATTGCAAAGGTAGAAAATGGAAAGTTAGTTATAACTGCAACGGCAGAAAAGACAACTGTAACATTAAAAGCTACATTTACATATAATAATGCAACATCAATTAAGAAGTATAGTGTTGTTGCTTATGATAGTCCTCTTGGAAATCCAGTATTAACTGTAACACCTGAAAACTTCAAGACTGCAACAGGAATTAAGATGGATAAAGTTGTTGAAAATACAGCTCATCCAGACGAGTTCACAATGAGTAAGCAAGGTTCATATATGACTGCTTATTCAACAAAGGATATTAAGCAAATTACAATTGAAGTATATGGCTCATATGATAATCTTAAGGTATATGCTGGTGGTTCAGCAACTGGTGATGCTATTACGTCAACATCTGAAACTATTTCTAATGGTAAGAAGTATACTTATCAATTTGCAGCTGGTGTAAATCAATTCTATATTGAAAACCCATCAGATTATGCTGTTCAATTATTTAGTTTATCAGTTTATACAGATGGAATTTTATCAGCTGTAGCACCTGCTCATTTTGATTCAACTAACTTTAAGTCAACTTCAACTGTTACTTTCAATGGAGGTGTAGTTGAAAATACCAAATTCCCTCAAGAATTTACTTTCAGCAAGAAATCAGATTCAACAACTGCAGCTATGACTGTTAATAATGAAAATGGTGTTGCGATGATTCAAGCAGAAGTATATGGTACATATGATAATATGAAGTTATATGCTGGTACTGATGATAAGGGTACTGAAGTAAAGGCAACTTCATCTGAAAAGAATGCCAAGGGAGATGCTGTAATTTATACTTATGTTCTTCCTGCAAATACTAAGGCAGCATATTTTGTAAATCCTTCTGCATACGCTGTTCAAATGTATAATATTTGGGTATATGAAGGAACTACTATTCAACAACCTAAGGCTGAGACTGAGACAGTAGATTATGAAAAACTTTTAGATACTGCAAGTAAACTTTTCAATGGTAATTATCTTTCAGCTGCTGAGGTAACGCTTACTGAAGGTGTTACTGCAGCAGTCAAGGATGGTACAACAGCTACTACTGTTACAATTGCTGATGGCAAGGTTAAAATTAATCCTACTAAGGATGAAACTGTTACTCTTGTTTTAACTGCTGGAGATAAGAAAAAGGAAATTACTTTTGCTTGTATTATAAAGAGCGAAAATCCAGTTCCTTCTGATGCAAAAAGTGCAACTATTTCATATACTAAACCATCTGCTAATACAAATGTAAATCTAGATGCCTCAATTGCAGATTATTTCTCATCAGATTTATTTGCATCTATTGAAGTAAAGAAAGGCACATCTACTTCAACTTATGTACTTGCTAGTTCATCTTCATTTAGATTATATGCAAATACAGAAATGGTAATTACTGCGGCTGAAGGTAAAGAATTCTATAATGTTGAATTTACAACAGCTGAAAATAAAAATGGCCCTTATATAGTTAAGGTTAGCGAAGATCATAAGACTATTACGATTATTGCTAGTGCACAAGTTAGACTTACTGAAATTAAGGTTTATTATAAATAATATTTTCTAAAATTTAAACAATAAGGGATAATCAGTTGTATTATCCCTTATATTTTTCTCAAAAGGAGATAAAATTATGAAACTAAAACATTTATCAATGCTTAGCTTAATTGCTTTAGGTGTATTTGCTACAACATCATGTGGATTAAAGAAAGAATCATCAAATGTTTCTACAACTAATCCTTCTACAAGTAAACCTGCAGTTTCAACACCAATACCAACTACTCCAACACCTACAAATCCTCCAACAATACCTACCTATGAAGGATACTATAGTTCTGTTACTACAGATATTCTTTCAAATAGTACATCACTTAAATCAACCCTAAATCAAATAGTATCTTCAAATGTAAAAAAGATATCCTATAGTGATGCTACTACATCACTTAAGACAATTGATTCTTATGATGGCGATTATGTAGAGTGTATTTATACCGGAGAACGTTTAGGCAAGGATAATTCAGGCTCAGCATCCGGACAATGGAATAAGGAACATGTTTGGGCTAAGTCACATGGCTTTAATGATCAAAAATATGATGCTTATTCTGATTTACATCATTTAAGAGTATCAGAAGCTCGTATTAATTCCTCACGTAGTAATAGCTATTTTGATGAAGTATCAAATCCAACAAACAAAGATGACTACGGAAATAAATGGACTAGTACAGTATTTGAACCAAGAGATGAAGTAAAAGGCGATATAGCTCGTATGCTACTATATATGGTAGTAAGATATGAAGATTCAACTTTAGATTTAGAGCTTACAAACGATACTACTCTAGCTTCAAAAGCTGAAAATGGCACTGAAGGCTATATAGGTATTTTAAATACTATCCTAAAATGGAATTTTGAAGATCCCGTCGATTCAAGAGAATTATACCGCAATGAAGAAATCTATAAGGAACAAGGAAATCGTAATCCTTTTATTGATCATCCTGAGCTTGCTTATTATTTATATAAAGCAGAATGTGAATCAAAAAGTATTACCGAATCCTATTCACTATCACATATTACACCTGTCTTAAAGAATGATTCTAAAATAGAGGAAGTAAATGCTAAGATTAAAAAAATAGGTACAGTTACATTAGAAAGTAAAACTAAAATAGAAGAAGCTGAAGAATCTTATTATGCCTTAGATGACGTATCTAAAAGCTTTGTAACGGAATATGATATTCTAAATCAAGCCAGATTTGATTATAATGTATTATACTCAAAGGCTAATCAAGATACATCTATTTCAACAACAATGGATTTAACTATTTTAAGTGATACAACGGGATCTTTAGCTTTAAATGGTATTGAATTATCATATACAGCTCCATATGTTAATAAGGATAAAGGTATTTATGCTCAAACTAGTAAAAATGCTGTATTAAAGGTTAAAAATTTATATGATGCAATTACAAACATTGAATTAACATTCACATCTAATAAACCTGATTCAAAAAAACCAGCAGGTACTGCAGCTATAACTATTTCTGATGGTACTAATTCTACATCATATACTACAGAAATTTTAGATAAGAGCTCTTCTAATTTAGCTCGTATTGACGTAAGTGAACTTGATATGTCAAAAGAGTTAACAATTACAATTTCATCAAACTTTTCTTCTGCTATATTAGAACAAATTAAATTTAGTGTGATTTAATATGATAAAAGCTTTATTAACTGATATAGATAATACAATATTGGACTTTAATAAGTGCGAGCTAGAAGCTTTAAAGCCGGTACTTATTAAATACGGGATACCAACAACAGAAGAAAATATCAAGCTATATTCAAGTATTAATTTAGCACATTGGAAAATGCTTGAAAAAAAAGAAATTTCAAGAGAAGAATGCATAACCTTAAGATGGACATCATTTTTTAGTCATTTTAATATTAATGTTAATCCTAAAGATATAAATGAATTATATTTTAATAATTTAAAAAATGGCGGATATCTAATTAAGGATGCAGCTATCTTTTTAAAAGAAATAAATACTTTAGGCCTTCCTATATATGCTGTCACAAATGGTGCGACGATTGTTCAAAAATCAAGACTTGAAAAAAGTGGTATTTTAAAGTATTTAAAGAAGGTTTATATTTCAGAAGAAATAAGTTTAACTAAGCCAGATAAAGCTTTCTTTGATTATGTACTTAAAGATATTAATTTAAAAAATGATGAAGCAATAATGCTAGGTGATTCATTAACATCAGATATAGCAGGAGCTTTAAATGCTAAAATAAAGCCAATTTGGCTAGATTTAAGCAATCTTAATATAAAAGGTGATTATTTTATTGTACATAGCCTAAAAGAGGCTTTAGATGTAATTAAAAAGGAAATATAATATATACAAAAGCACTTGCATTAAAATGTAGGTGCTTTTTTAAAAGATAATTTTTATTTTATAACTGGTACAAAATGATAGATACGTTAATAAAATAACGAATTCACTGTTTAGAAAAAAATATGATAAAATTAACTCGGTAAAAACCGAGTCGGAGTTAGTCGAGTTAGATGGGATTTATTGGACGTAAAGAATAATTAAACAAATTAAATAAAGCACTCAACTTATATTTTATCTTTAATGAAGTGATTTTTAAGTTTAGTTATATAAATGTAAAATTGTTTAGTATATATTGTTTTCTGCAAAAAGGGAATTGAATTCCCTAAAAAAATGTGTTATATTGTTTTTAGAAAAGGATATGATACTATGATTAAAAGACATATTTATAATCAAATTTTGGATAGTGTAAAATCAAAGCCAGTTACTTTAATAACGGGAGCACGTCAAGTAGGAAAATCTACATTAGCATTTGAATTTGAAAAAATGGGTTTTTCTTATGTGTCACTTGATAGTTCAAGAGAAAGAGAAATGGCCAAAAAAGATCCAGAATTATTTTTACAAATGCATCCTTGGCCACTAATAATAGATGAAGTTCAACGTGCGCCGGAATTATTTAATGTTATTGAAGAAGTTGTAAATAATGAAAAGCGGAAGAAGATTAATAACTATGGGATGTTTATTTTAACAGGTTCTCAAATGTATAAGCTTATGAAGGGTGTAACAGAGTCCCTTGCAGGTCGTGTATCTATCATTCATATGATGCCACTATCTAGAAATGAAATTATTAATCGAGATGAACCTATCTTTAATTTTGATATATTGAATATTCAAAAAAGAGCAAGTGAAAATCCATTATCTATGATAGAACTATTTAATAATATTGTTAAAGGATTTTATCCGGAACTTTTTAGTAATGATATGCTTCATGTTCAAAAATTTTATTCTGATTATGTTGAAACATATATTGAACGTGATGTGTCTGAAATGCTTAATGTTAGAGATAAGTTCCAATTTAGACGTTTTATGGAATTGATTGCGTCTCTTACAGGAGAAGAGCTTATCTATGATAATATTGCTAAGATAATTGGAATTGATAAGAAAACCGTAATGTCATGGCTTAGTGTTTTAATTGCTGGTGATATTGTTTATTTATTAGAACCTTATAATGAGATATCAATTTCTAAAAGAATAATAAAAAGGCCAAAATTGTATTTTACTGATACTGGTTTAGCATGTTATTTAGCAAGACTAAATTCTGGTGAAATTTTAGGAGCGAGCGCATTTTCTGGACGTTTTGTTGAAACATATATAATTAATGAAATTAAGAAAAGTTATGTAAATAATGGTATAGAACCTAACTTCTATTATTATAGAGATAGTGATATGAATGAAATTGATCTAGTTATTATTCAAGATGGAAAACTACATAGAATCGAATGTAAGAGTGGTATCAAATTTAATAATAATGCAGTTAAGGGATTTAAACAATTAGATAAAACCAATTATCAAATAGGTTTCAAGGTAATAATATGTAATACAGATACAGTATATCCTTTAGATGATAATGTTTATGTATTGCCTTTAGCAGGAATTTAATTAAAATGTTATATTTATGTTTTTAATATACCAAAAATACCGCATAAATGCAAGTTTTTACCGCTTTTGTATATACGCACTTTGCCTGTATATACTATATATAGAAAAGAAAATCGTAAAAGGGAGTTTATGTATGCAATTAAAAGGTTCGCAAACAGAGAAAAATCTTGAGGCGGCTCTTGCCGGTGAGT
>ERZ779835.234-NODE-234-length-12544-cov-2.423573_pt1 | contig 12544 bp, 31 predicted proteins | sample MGYA00511382_ERZ779835 | MGnify/ENA primary metagenome ERZ779835 (study PRJEB29588, sample SAMEA2150814) | human gut metagenome | biome: human gut; feature: human-associated habitat; material: faeces | place: Denmark | collected 2008/2010 ... | reverse complement strand
TAAAATTAACTATCGAATATGATGGAAAGTGTTACAATGGCTGGCAAAAACAGCCAAAATATAGTGATTTGAACATATTTTGATTTTATTTCAAAGTATGTCAAACACTATATATTACTACTTTTTCAATTTTCAATATATTTTAAAATAAATACAAAATATTTTGAAATTTTTATGCAAGGCTGTAACGGTGGCTGTAAATTATTTTTTAAAATTAACAACAAGGTTGTTCTTTTCTAGGTATTCGTATGACATATCTATATGAGTTTGTTTGAATTTGTCAAACACTTCACAATATACATTTAATGTAGTAGATACGTTGGCGTGTCCCATTATTTTGGCTAATACAGAAGCGGGCATACCAGATTCAATACATCTAGTTGCAAATGTATGCCTTAGCATGTGTTGGTGTAATTTAAAGCCTTTACCTATGTTATATTGTTCACAAATATACTTAAACATCATATTTGTAGTATCTGTACTTATACATTGTTTCTTAGAGTTGCAGAATAATAAATGTAAATCATTTTCTACATATAAAGTAGATAAATAATCTTTTAATATATATTCTACTTGTTTATCCATTATAATATCTCTTACGCCATTTACTGTCTTAGTATATGATCCTAGTTTAGCCCTTTCATCTAACCCACGTGTTATAGTTCTTCGTATATGAATAATTTTATTTTCAAAGTCTACATCGTCTACATCTAAGGCGTTTATTTCGCCCATTCTCATACCAGTAAATAAACTTAATAGAAACTGATACCTATATCTGTATTTTGTATCTTGACTAATTGCTTCTACAAATTGCTGCTGTTCTTCGATAGTAAAAGCAGTTATTTTTTTATCTTTAATATTAGAAAAAGGTATTGAAAATTCTATCTGATCATCTAAAAAGTTATACCTTAATATATTTCTTCTAACAGCAATTTTAAAAGTCTGATTTACTATTCCATAAATTTTTGCAATAACAGAATTAGAGTATTTTGTTATATATATAAAGAAGTCTTTTAAATCGTTTTCTGTTATTTTTTGAAGTTCCATATTGGCTATATAGTGTGTTTCTATTTCTTTTAGTGTTAATAGTTTTCTTCTATATGATGACTCTTTCAATTTATTTAATTTAAATCCAGTATCTATAAATTCTTTCGCTATATCTTTGAATTTTACTCTTGATTTATCTACGTAAGTATCTGTATTTAATTCTGTTATTACTTTTTCTAATTTATTTTTTACCTCTTGTCTGGTTTTTCCATATATGGTTTTTCTTTTTCTTTTGCCGGTTTTTTCATCATACATTGCTATTGTGTATTCTGTAACCCAAAAAGTCTTACCGTTTATTTCTCTTTTGAATATAGTACCTTCGCCGTTACCACGTTTCTTATGAGTACCCATAAATAAAAACCTCCAATTTTTCAAATATTTTTCGTAAATACACTTGAAAAATGAAGGCTTTTTGTATATAATACAAAAAGTAATCACTTTTAAGTGTTTACAACCTTTGGATAAGTGTTCTGCCGCAAAACATTGCACTTATCCCTTTTTATTTTAAAAAAACTTATTAAATATTCCCTTTTTTTCTTTTTTTACATTGTCTACAATTTCTATATTATCATCAAAAAAATGTAAATCTACATTAAAACCATAAGTCAATTCTGTTATTTCCACGTCTTCTATTTCTTCATAATCTACTGTTTTGTAAACGCAATGCTTACATTTACCTCCAGTAATAGTTATATTAATATTATGTTTCAATCCTTCTTTACTAAACCATTCTGACAATTCATTTATATATTCTTTAGGGACATAACCTATATGAAAGAGAGAATTATCAAAACGTTCAATATATACTTTATAACATTTTTTCGAATCAAATAAATCCTCTTTAATTAAACCATTAAAAAAATAACCTTCGTATTCTGATACATTTAAGTCCATTTCTATAATTTCTTTTTTGGTATAATCGCAATAAAATTTATCAAAATATCCATTTTTTTTATATTCTTTCAAGATTTTAACAATTTCATCTTGAATATTTACGTTATTTTCATTATTAAAAGTAACTCCACTCACTTTAAAAAATATTTTATGAAGTAGCATTCTAAAGCTCCTTTATTAATTTTTATTCAAAAGCACTTTCTACATCTGCTTTAATAACTCTACCTATAATTACTACGTTTTCATAAGTAGTTTGTATTTCTTTTACAGTTGGATTCATAGAGTGTAGTTCTATGCCTGTTTTTGTTTCTATTACTTTTTTTATAGTATATTTATTGTCATCTTTTAAAAATACTAATGCAGTATTTCCGTTTTCTATTTCGTTTTGAATATGAACTATCGCTAAATCTCCTTTGCCAAGAAGAGGTAACATATCATCATCTGGTGCAGCAATAGCAAAATAATTTTCTACATTGCTATCCCAGTAAGTTTTAATTCTAAATGTAGTATAATCTTTTATATTTTCTTTAGAAAATAAATCCATAGAAAGTGATACATTATTTAAAATAGGAATTTTAACAGCTTTTAAGTCTGCCATTGGTACATCATATCCCATTAGCCACGCTGGATTTACATCTAATACTTTAGATATTAAAAATATTTTCTTTTGCCTAGCAAGGGCGTTACCAGATAAATATTTACTAATTAAACTCTCGCTTATTCCAGTTTTCTCATGTAATTCTACAGATTTTATATTTCTAAGTTTCATTGCTTTATCTAAACGAGTAGAAAAGCTTTCTTGTATATTATCCATATAAAACCTCCTTAAAAACTTTATTACACCTACATTATAAAGAAAAATTAAATAAAAATCAAGTTTTTTATAAAAATTATCAAAAAAACTTGAAAAAAATTCAAAAAAAGTATTGACAAAAAAATTTTGTTAGTATAATATATAGAAAACTTGAATTAAATTCAAGTTAGAAAGGAGGAAATAGAATGTTTGATTACAACAAATTAAGAGGCAGAATCAAAGAAATGAAAAACTCTGAAACGAAATTTGCACCAGAAGTTGATATGTCTCCGGCAACTTTAAGCAGTAAACTTAATCAAAAAACTGATTTTACATCTATTGAAATACATAAGATAAGTAAGGCTTTAGGAATAGAGCAAATGGAAATTCCAAAATATTTTTTTGAGGAAAAACTTGAATTAAATTCAAGAAATAAAGAAAATGCGGCAGAACACTAAAAGAAGGAGGGTAAAAAATTGGAATTACAAGACAATATTTTTTATACACCATCTGAATTTGCAAAATTAAGAAATTGTAGTGTACCAACAGCCCTAAGTATTTATAATTTACAAGACTTTCCTAGTGAAAACTTTGGAAAAGAAAAAGTAGCATTAGGAAGTGCAATAAGAGAGTGGTACAAGAAAAAAAGAGAAAAGGGGGATTACCAAGGATGAAAAGAAAGGTTGTAAACAAGAAAAAATTTATAAGAAGTGTAATAACAATGCTATTTATAGCAATATTAGGAATTTTAATAATGAATAATGTTTTTGCAAGTAACGAAGCGGTAGTAAAAGATGAAACAGAATATGTAGTTTGTAAAGGCGATACATTATGGAAAATTGCAGAAAGGTATAAACTAGAAAATCAAGATCCAAGAGAATACATATATGAAGTTAAAAAATTAAATAATATGGCTTCTGCAACAATATATGAAGGACAAACTATAAAAATATTGTTGATGGAGGGCAAATAAATGGAATATTACGAAACATTATTAGAAGAATGCAGCTATTTACAGATAGACCATGAAAGACTAAATAAAATGAAAGCTACATTAAAAATTATGAAAGAAAATCTAAAACAGTTAGGAGGTAAAAAGTAAATGGCAAAACATTTAATGGAAAATAAAAAAAGAAATGAAAATAAACCGACTGAAAATGCTAATGAAGATAAATTTTACGGAAGAATAATTGCAAGGCAAGGCGAAGGCTTAATAGAAAAAGAAAATAAAATTAAAGAATTAGAAAATAGATTAGTACAAGAAAGAATGAATCGTATTGAAGATTTAAAAACAATAGAAAGCTGGGCTACAAGTAATTGCTATAACAATGAAAAAACATTATTAAGAAAAGTGGCAGAAATTGCAGCAGATAAAAGAAAAAAATTAACAAGTATAAATACAAATAAAAAAGAGCTTAGCTCACACACCGACCAAAGTATATAAGTAAACTCTTTTTTAAAACGTTTATATAAACATTCTTATTGTTATTTTAACAGAAATAACGCTAGAAGTCAATAAAAATTAGGAGGGTAAAAATGAGAAAATTTGAATTTGTAAATAGAATTTTAAATAATGAAGATGGGTTAAATAGAAGATTACCAGAAAGAAGTACAAAAAATAGTGCAGGTTATGATTTTTTTAACCATAAAAGAGTTGTTTGTAAATCACATGAAATAACAATGATACCAACAGGAATAAAAGCACAATTCCCAGAAGATGAGGCATTATTCTTATTTAATAGAAGCAGTAACCCTAAAAAGAAAGGTTTAATAATTTTAAATGGTGTTGGTGTAGTAGATAGTGATTATTACAACAATGCTGATAATGAGGGAGAAATGGCATTTGTTTTCTATAATATGCTTAATGAAGATGTTACATTAGAAGCGGGCGAAAAGCTAGGACAAGGTATATTTATGAAATATGCAAAAGTAGATAATGACACAGCAGAAGCGGAAAGAACAGGAGGATTTGGAAGTACAGGAAAGTAGAGGTGTGAGAAATGATAAAGTTTATAATCGGTGTTATTTTAGGCTTTGTTTTAGGATACTTAACATGCTGCATAATGATAGCAGCTAAAGAAGAGGAAAAGTGGAACAAATATATGGACGACGACGATAGATAGGCACAAAAGATACCTTAATATTATAGAAAGGGGAATAAACGACAATGGAAAAAGTAAGTGAAGTTTTAATAAACAATACTATAAATAGAGTTGTAACAGTACAACAAATAGAAGAAATAGCAAAACAGCTACTAAAAGATATAGGTATGAAATTACATTGTTTAGGATTTAAGTATTGGCTAAAAGCTATTGTAATGACTTTAGATATAGAAATACATAAAAGACAAGAATTAAAAACAATGGAATTATATTTTATGATCGCAAGAGAATATAAAACAACAGTAAACTGCGTTAGAAAAGCAATGTCGTATACTTATGAAAATACGAATGTAAATAGTTTTTTTAACGTTACCTATAAAATTGATAATGCTGCTTTGCTATTTTTGTTGAAAGAAAAAATAAAAGAAGAAATAGAAACCATACTTTAATACACTATTTAAAATCTTAAAGAAGGGAGGTAATTAATAATGGCAAATAAAGACGCGTATTATTTTAGTCATGATTCAAACGCACTAACAGATCCTAAAATATTATCTATGCGTTGTGATTATGGTTTAGAACGGGTATGGTTTGTATTGGGCTATATTAGAAATGTTAAGAAATGAATCTACATATAAATTACCTCTTAATAAAAATACATATAGGGCTATAAAAATGCAAACTGGAACAACTATTGATGTTGAAAAGTATTTGAATGATTGTATAAATGAATATAGAGATGATGAAAGTGGAAATGGATTATTTAATGCTGATAAAAAAACATTTTGGTCAGCAAGTTTATTAAGAAGAATGGAAAAATACGAAGACTTAAAAGAGAAAAGAAGACAAGCAGCAAATGCTAGATGGAATAAAGACGAGGAAAAAACAGAAGACAAAAACAATAAAAACAATGCAAAAAAATGCAAGTGCATAAAAGGTTATTGCAAAAGCAATGCAAATGCAAACCAAAAGAAATACAAATGTAATGCAAAAAGCCAAAAAGTGCATGCAAAATTATGCAAATTAAATGAAATTAAATTAAATGAAATTAAATTAAATAAAATAAAATCTATCTATCCTTCTGATCACAAAAAAGCAAAAAATGAAAATCTAAAAATGGATAAGATGGACGAGATGGAATTTGACCGTATTGTATCTAATTGTGAATTGCATATATTAGATCCAGCATTGGCTATTGAAATAAAAAATATTTTAAAAGAAATGTATTTAGATTTAAAAACTAGACCTAAAATAGAGGAGCTTAATTCAAAAAAGATACTTTATGCACTACAACAATTTTCTGTTGCAAATACAAAAACTAAAATACAGAAGCCAAAGGCTTATTTTGAAAAATGTATATTAACAGCAACAGAACAAACAGAATTAAGCACACAATTTGATACAGAAACAATTTATGAATTAGAAGGGTTGTAGCATGAGAAGATTTGAAGAATTGTCCAGAAGAGGAAATGTGCCTATATATGCAAAAATGAAACCAAAAGAAGCGGGATGTCATTTAACAAATTGTAAGCCAAGAAAAGAGTACGATTATTATAAATGTGATTATTGCGGAGAAGAAATAAAGATACTAGACAAAAAGCAAGATATGACAGGAGGAACAATAACATTTAGACATATAGTAACTAAACATGGCGATATTGAAATGGCACTACATAATAAGTGCTTAAAACCAGTATTAAAAATATTTGAAGAGGGAGAAACAAAACAATGGTAATAATAGGTCAAGAAGGTAAAACAATAATTAATTTCAAAAGAATTAATTTTTTAAATATAGAAGAGGCAGACAATAACAAATTTAATATTTTAATAAATTATGGCGATGACATAGAAGGAATAATAGCAACCTATGAAAAAGAAGAACGAGCTAAAGAAGTATTAGAAGAAATAGTAGAATCGTATTTAGGAGTAAATATCATAGAAGAACAAGATAGGCAATTAAATTTCAATGAAAACACACAGATAAGAATAAGACCGCACCATTATAGAATGCCAAAAAAATAAAAAGAGGTGTTACAAATGATTTATGAATTTGAAATGTTAGGAAGTATTCAAGGAAAAGCAAGACCTAGAATGAATACAAGAACAGGTAGAGCATATACACCAACAAAAACAAAATTATACGAATATTCATTAAGACAATGGTTTTGCATGAATTATCCTAATTTTAAACCAATAGAAGGTAGGGTAAAAGTATCAATAATTGCTTATTTTGAAATACCTAAAAGTACAAGTAAGAAAAAAGAAGCGGAAATGTTATCAAACAATATAAGCCCAACAAAAAAGCCAGACATAGATAACATTGTAAAAATTGTACTAGATGGAATGAATAAATTTGCATTTAAAGACGATACACAGGTTATTAAACTAGAAGTAGAAAAGAAATATGCAGAAAAACCACGAATGTATATAAAAATTGAAGAATACTAAGGGGAATAAATATATGAAATGTATTAATTGTGGGAAATATCCTTTTTGTAATAAAATAGAAAATTCGCAGCAAGAAGCATGCGAAAACTTTATAAAAAGACCTTTAGGAATAGAGGTTACAAGGAAGGATGAATTTAATAATGAACAACATAGAAAATAAAAATGCTGTAAGTGCTGACGTTCTACACACACACACACACCGGTACTTCATTTAATGAATTACTAAACAAAATAACATTAGGCGACAGTTACGAATTAATAAAACAAATACCAGATAATAGCATAGATTTAATTATTATAGATCCTCCATACGAAATAGAAACAGAAGGAGGAAATACAACAATAGGAAAAAGTTTAAAAAACAACATGTTAAAAGAATTGAAACAGCTACATATTACAGAAGGTATAGATTATTCTTTGCTAGATGAATTATGTAGAATCATGAAAAAAACGAATATATATATTTGGTGTAATAAAAAACAATTATTAAGTTATTTGAAATATTTTATTGAAATAAAAAAATGCAGTTTCGAACTATTATTGTGGTTAAAAAGTGATCCGGCTCCATTGTGTGGTGGAAATTATCTTATAGATAAAGAGTTTTGTTTATACTTTAGAAATGGAATAAAGCTAAATACCAACTATGAAAGTGCAAAAACATGGTGGATTTCTAACAAGAATAAGAAAGACAAAGAGAAATTTTTACATCCAACAATTAAGCCATTAAATATAATAAAAACATTAATTAAAAATTCAAGCAATGAAGGAGATATAGTATTGGACTGCTTTAGTGGAAGTGGGACAACCTGTGTTGCTGCAAAAGAATTGAACAGACAATATATAGGTATAGAAATAAATCCAGAATATCATAAAATAAGCGTTGATAGATTAGAAGGAATATTAGCAAATGGGCAAACAAGTATATTTATGAGTTAGGAATGGTAAAAATGAGTAAAATTATAATTTATGATAATAAGAATATTTTAATTGCTGATTTAGATAGAACAGAATCTAAAAGAGAGCCAATAGAAAAAGAAAAATTATTAAAAAACTCTCCAGTAACAGCTTTTGAACTAGAACATGCAGCAATATTTAAAGAATATAAAATAATACATAGCTTTTCTCTAAAAAAGCAATTAAAGAAGATAGAAAAAATATTTAAGTACCATAAGGAAGGTGGAAGAAATGTTAAAAAGAGTATATAGCAAATATAAAGATGAACAAGAAGTATTTAAACTAGACAAGGAATATACACTAAAAGAAATGTTGAGTTTATTTGCAATACCAAAAGCAAAAATAGGTTGGAAAGGACAGAAAAGAAAATTTAAAGTTATTGCTAGAAATGATAACTTTATAATTATAGCAAGACCTTATAACCCTAAAAAGACATTTGAATATTCAATATTAGATTTAGAATATATGGTTTGTAATCATGATAATTATTATTGCAAGTATGATTATGCAAATGAAAAAGAATGTATAGAAGCATTAAGAGAATTACAAGAAACTAGAGATGAAGAAAAGAAAACAAATATAAGTTCTGACTGTGGCTTGCAATTATCAAGAAGAGGAATAGCAAAAATTGAAGACATGGTTAGCGAAGTGTGGATCAATGTTGATTTTAGAAGGTTAAGTAATCATGAAAAAGATGTTTAAGAAAATAAAAAGAATATTAGGGCTAGAATTACCTTATTTATTAGAAGAGGAAGAAAAAGAGTCAATAATATTTAATAATAAAAAAGATAATATAATTGCAGTTTCTAAAAATGTAGAAGTGAAATTTTATAAAGATACAGAATTTGAAAAGAGTTTTAAAATGTTGGCAAATGCTGCAATTAATAGTGGTATAACAATGAACGAAGCAAGAGAAATTGCTTGTAGATTAGGAGGAATAGATGACAAAAGAAGATAAAGAAGTATTAAAAAATTGTTGGGTAATGACAACAGATCATGTATTAGATGAGGAAAACAAAAAATTAAAAAATGTAATTGAAAAAGTATTAGAAGAGAATATGACAGCAGAAGAGAAAAGCAGATGGGGCTATGAATATTTTTTAGAAAATCATCAATATAACGATGATTTGGAATTTAATATAGATATTTTAAAATTTTGGAGTGAACAACTAAAAGGAAGAGGAAATGCAAATTATAAATATGCGTATGCTATAGATAGAATAATTAAGGAAATAGAAAGGTAAAAAGATTATGGGAGTACCAAAGATTATTAGTAAAAATAATCATGAATACATATTTGTAAAGCAAGTAAATAAAAATATGTTTCTGTATAAGGACATGCTATATGGATATAATGAATGTTTTACAAAATTTGATTTAGGGTTGGTAAAAGAAATAATAGAGCCACCTAAAACAGATGTAAAGCCAGAAAAAGTAAAAATATAGGAGGGTTTATTCATGAATGATAAAAAGTATGTAGAAGAGGTTTGCAGCAAATGTGAAAACAAATTAAATGATAAAGATTTATGCGACATAAGAACTACTATAAATGGAAAATCAAATTGTGTAAATTATAAAGAAATAAAAGAGGTAAGAAATGCAAGTATTTAGATTTATGTCAAATTATGAGTTTGAACAATATAGAAGCGGAAAAACATTAATTAATAAGAAAGCCCACTACCAAGAAACCAAAAGACGAACAAACTCCATAGGCTTTTGTTTTTTAGATATTAACGACTATAAGCCAGAAAAGGCGTTACATTTCTTAAGTGGAATAGTAAATTTTGATATATGTGCAGTTTTTGAAACAGATAAAATATTAAATAAAACGTGGGGGACTTATGCAAAACCAATTAAAAGTAATGGTAATATTTTAGAAGATATATTAAGAGTATTACATGGATTTAATGAACAATTTACTAGCACAGAATATTGCATAACAGAATATAACAATGAAGATTTTAAATTAATAAAGTACAGCCAAAATATATGGCAACAATGGAATCCGCAGGAAGAACAGTCAATATTAAATTGGAAGAAGGTGTAATATTTATGTTATTAAAAATATGGAACTACGAAAGACATAAATACGAAAAATACCGTGTACCAAATGAGTGGAATGTAAAAATATATGCTGATAATATGGAAGAAATAATAAATTGTGCTCATTGTGGTAAAAAAATTAAAGCTGGAGATAGTTATACATCTTGTGAAATACATAATGAAGTTGGTATAGGTTACGGAATTTGTGAAAAGTGCTTTAATAAAGAAATGTTAAGAAAAAAACAATAGAAAGGAGCTACCAATGATTAAAATTTATCATAAAAAAAATAAAAAAAGCAAATGTGAAAAAACAAAAATAAGAATAAGTTTTAAAAGTAAATATCAAACGTCGCTGTTTATGATAATAAGAGAATATTACGATAAAAAAACAAATGAAATTACCTATGCAGAAATACTATTTGAAATAGAATAAAGAAGAGGTGCAGAATGTCAAATATATATGATATGTCCGGAAAAAAGAAGGTGGTATTTACAGAAGAGCCTAAAACAGATATTACATATAAAGAAATAATGAAAATAATAATAGAACATGCTACAGAAGAGGGATGTCATCAAATATTTTGTGATGGCGGTGTAAATATGTGCCCATCAGATATATTCGGACCAGAAAAAATAGATAAACAAAAAGAAGAGGATATTTGCAATTATGAAAATATAGGCTGCACAAAATGTTGGACTAATGCTGTAGAAAAAATAAGGAAGGATAAGAAATGTCTAAATCAGAATTAACATTAGAAATTGAAAATCAAGCATTAAAAGAATTTTCTAAGATGGGCGTATTTATGTGCCCAGAATGTACATTTGAAAGGGCATGGATAGGAGATAAACCTGCAAATTGCTCAATAGAAGAATTTAATTTTAACCCTATATATAATCAAGTAGAAGATAAACATATAAAAACAGAAATAGTAGATATATTAGAACTTAATTCACAAAAGGGTTGGGTTTGCTATGAAATAAAAATATCAAAAGCTGACTTTAAAAGTAAAGCAGCCAAAAGCTTTGTAGGTAATTACAATTATTATCTTATGCCAGAAGAATTATATATACAAGTTGCAAATGAGATACCAAAAGAAATAGGTGTTTATAGTTATAATGGTAAATATTTATATTTAAAAAAGAAAGCACGAAAACAAAAATTAATAGATGGAATGGACGGACAACTATATTATGGAATGGTTAGAAGTCTAAATAGAGAAAGAGAAAAGCAAAGAGATAAAATAATGCAATTATATTATTTACAATTAAATACATATATTTCAAAAATACACGATGAAATAAGAGAAAAGAATCAAGAATTATGGAATTTAAAACATTATACAATACCATATCCAAAAGAAAAAATAAAAAAGTTAGAAATAGAATTAGACATATTAGATGATGTATATATGAATTTAAAAAATATAAAATATAAAGATTGGAGGCTAAAATGAATAAAAAACAGAAAAATGCACAAGAAGTTGCATATTTAAGAGAAATAAACAAAGAAAAAATAAAAATAAATGAAAAATTAAACAATACATTAACAGAATTAGTAAGAAATGGCGAGAATCTGGAAAATTACGAAATATGGGCTAATAAAAAATGTGAAATATTTATACAACCTGTATTTATTATAAAAAAATATGCTAAGGATTTAGAAAAAGAAGGTTTTGACAAAGATACAGCTTATGTAATATTGAAAATAGATCCAGAAGCGGGAGAAATAGAAAATGAAACAAAATAATTACGAAGATGTTACAATATCAGATATACAAACACTATATAAAACAGGTTATATAACAGAAATAACATTTGACGCAGATAGTAAAACAATAAGCCTAAAAAATGATGAATGTTTAGCAATAAAAGAAGTATTTGACAAATTAATAAATGCAGTACAAAAAGTTGCAGAAGCAGTATGCGAAGTAGGTAAAAAAATGGCAGAATCTTTAAGTTTAATTTTTCAAAATCTTAGTAATAAGAAATTAACAAAGAAAAAATTTATAAAATTGCTGCAAAGTGAAGGAATACAACGAAATACAATAAATGAAATTGTAAAAGGCAATAAAGAGCCTTATACATATATGAGATACTATAGAACATTACAGAATCTCAAAAGATGAAAGGAGTAACGTTATGTATGAAAAATGCGATATAGAAGAAATGTTAAAAGGGTATTTAGTAAGTAAATCCCAGTTAGAAGAATTAGAAAATAAAATTGCGAAGAATAAAGTATTATTATCATACAATGGTAAGAAAT
>ERZ779835.232-NODE-232-length-12636-cov-8.424211_pt1 | contig 12636 bp, 8 predicted proteins | sample MGYA00511382_ERZ779835 | MGnify/ENA primary metagenome ERZ779835 (study PRJEB29588, sample SAMEA2150814) | human gut metagenome | biome: human gut; feature: human-associated habitat; material: faeces | place: Denmark | collected 2008/2010 ... | reverse complement strand
TTTTGTCGCTTTGCAAGCAAAATCCCACTAAACCCTATAGGTTGCGGATTTGAGGATTACCTATTTCATTGATATTTGGGGGCATTTAAATTTTGAAACGATATGCGCCCCGATACAGATATATGAACTAAACTTTTCTTAGACTTACTATTGATAGGTGAATTCATACTCCTTTGCTTGTCCTTGATTGGCATTGTCCATCTTCACGTAGTAGGTAGCATTGCCAGTAGCGTTTTGATGAACGTTTTTCAAGTTCAAGGAATATGTCTTGCCGGCTTCACCAGCCTTGAATACATACCAGCAGTCCCAAGTCTTGCCAATTTCATTTGTAGAACTATACTCTATGTCACAGCCCTCTGGAACTACATCGCCCGATGCAAACTTCACGGTTACTGGCAGCAGCTCCTTCGGATAGTTGGCGGGAACGGTAAAGGTAAATTCCGCCTCGGCATTTGCTTTTGTTCCGATGTTGGCAGGAGCATTTACCTGATACTGCACCTCGTTGATGCTGTAGAGATGGATGTTTCTGTTGAGTCCATGCTTCTTGTCGGTGAGGTAGATGATGCCCTCTCGCCAGGTCTTGTCTACCGTGCCCAGCTTGGACTTAATGGTACCGGTACCGGTCTTTGATGCTTCGTTATATTTATAGCTGCTAACCACTGGTGCAGCTGCAGTTCCGAATGACAGGTTCTCAGTCCATAAAGCCACGAAATCCGTAGGCTCCTTGTTATCGCCCTTATAGGTGAATTCGATGAATTGTTCAGAACCGGAAACTGCATTGGTGGTCTGATAGGTGCCCTCGTTGATGGCGAGTTCATAATTACCATCATTCACTCCCGGAATGTATTGTTCCACTCTAATCCAAGGATTATTGATAGGTGCGCTTTTCAGCGCTTCCTCCAAACTTCCCTTACCCCAGCTTTCGTCCAGTTTGTCGATGATGATTTTATATTCGTAATTTCGCTTGATGGCATAAGGAACGTTGTCCTGATCCTGCAAGTATATCAGGTAACATAGTCCGTTGTATTTCAGCAATACCTTTGCCGGATCAGTAGGCAGGTTTCTATCTTCGAATGCTGCGGCAGGATTATACATCTGTTCTCTATCACCTTTCATCTTTTTGTTACTGATGGCAGGAGTTACATAATCCACCTCCCATTTCCAGTCCTTTCCACCTGTTGTCTTATCGAATTGGAGGTTATTGCGGTCGAAGGGAGCGAGGGTTCCGTATGCCATACCATTCACCACAGTCATCTTCAAGTCCTCGTCTTTGAGGTTTGAATTGGGAGCTTCTTTGGCTTGCTTACTCCATTCTGCCGAAATCTTGGCTCTGTCTCTGATAAGATGGATGATGTAATCCTGCTTGGTAGTATCCTGGCGGAGATATTCCTTGAGCTTCTCTGGTGAATCTTCCTTGATGTAGCCCCAGTATCGGGTCAGCGCAGCCTGATCCTCACCATACTCTGTCTCGAAGGTGGTCATCAGTATATTCTCGTGCATACCCACCCATTTTGACTGGTTTTCCCAGTCGATGGTCTTGTACTGGCTTTCTGTATTTGCCACCAGATGGATGCGAGCCGTCTTGTTGGGAATCTGGGCAGAAAAATTTCGAGGGGTGGTTTGTCCATTATTGTCGATATCTTTGTCACCGTTTTGTATGATGTTGCCGTTTACGTCTCTTCTGAAACCTTTGATTTCACCGAATTCCCCGACTTTTCCAAAACCCACGAACTGACCTTCCTCATCGAAGCAGAACAGCTTGACGCAGTTTTTCCCGATGCCTTCATTCGTAAACAGGGTGCTTCGGGTAACCTGCTGTTCGAAGCTGGGGATGGATACATTGAAGTTTGCCGTATAGTAACCTTCTTCTGCTTCGTTTGCTTCGGTAGGAGAAGTGATATTGTCGGGTATATTGTCGGAACAGCCTGTCAACATTGCTGTTAACAGAACCGTTATGATTCCGGTATATAATTTATATTTTTTCATCTTGCTTACCTTCTGTTATTCAAAACCTTGGTTCTCAATTTTCTTAATTTCCTCTAAGGTGAGGTCGTGAACGCAGCGAACGTATGTGCTGTTTACTTCCTGTGCGCCATTACCATTATTAAAGGCTGCCTTCGTGCCATCCAGGGTCCAGTAGCATGCGTTTCTGAGAACCTGTTTGTCTACCACTTTGTCCTTTTGGGCCAGCTCATTGATCAGCTTTACCTCGTCTGTGGTAGGAAGTCGCCAGCCATGCATGTTCAGCGTTTCGCCTTTTAGCGTTGTTGCCGTCTCGCTGTAACCATGGCAGTATCTTCTTGCCGCCTCGTTGCTATCTGCCGTTTTGTTGCCATGTCCGGCAGATGCCATGATCAAGGCAGGGGAAACCGTCTTGTCTGTAGACTTGTTTTCGCTATCGAGTTGAGGCTTGGCTATCGCGTACCCGCTGATGCCCTGGTTGGTGGTAAACTGCAGCGTGTAAAGTCTGTTTTGCGTGTTCTGCTTGTCTGGAGCCTCTGCATTTGCCACATTGAGCGAATAGATGGCAGGGTACTTCCTTACATTCACTTTCTGAGATTTGGAGCCGTCTTTAGTCTTTACGAGAAAGTTGATGTAGTTGATGGTATATTCTGGTTTGTTACCATGAATATCTATCTTTCCTCGGTTATCGTCACTAACGCTTTTGTCAGTCTGGCTGATGATCTGACCAGCCAGGTTGTTATCCACTATCTTTTTACCATATTTATCAAAGTAATATCCTTCCTTTTCTTGTTGCTGAAAGATAGGGTAGGATGCAAACCAGTCGATGCACTGGTTTGCTGTTCCCCAATCCATCGGATCCTTGAGATCCAGTTGGGTAGGATATACCACGAGGAAACTGGCTTTTTCTCCCTTCACATAAGTATCTTCACCCTGGGTCCATTTGGCAATCTGCCATTTCAGATAACCTGTATCTCCGTCGTAATCGATATGCGTATTGGTATCCAGATATTTGATGACGGCATTGACGGTATAGATATAGTTGCGGTCTAACTTCTTGTCACCCTGAGGGTCACGAACCGGTATATTCAATACCTTCAGGGTATCCTTTTTAGAATCGTCCTTATATTTAAAGTTAACCTTTGCTACAATCTGTGGCATTGTTTCCTGAGTTTTCCATTGGGTGGAATAACTGTAGGTGGTTACCGTGAAGACCTTATTTCCCTTCTCATCTTCTGCAGATGCTGCCGGGCTCCAGGTATTGTTGTCTGGTATGATAGACGGATCTGCGGTTTGACCAGCAAAGATGGTAGTATTGGTATTGTAATTGATGAGTTTCCACTGAACGTCTGAAATATGGTAATCCTTCACCGTAGAAGAGATGTTGAGCTTGATCTTGGCTGCAGCTCTTACCAGTTCTACCGGGATATCCTGTTCTGCCTTTTCTGTAATCTTGTATGAACCATGACTGCTCATCAGAAACAGCTTCTTGCTGTTGTCTGTAGAGTAAGGCATCCAGATGTCATCATCCTTCTGGGTAGCATTCTTAAGTTCATCCAGGCTTTTGCCTTCCAGGCTCTGCTTGGTGTTGGCTGCTGCATAGAATGCATAACTTTGACCTTGCTGGAGGTTCAGGCTCTCCTTCCAGTTGCCCGAAGCCAGTTCCTTTGCTTTGTTCTCTTCTACAGGGGCGTCGAACTGACAGTCTATTCTGCGTTCGCTGGATGTTGGTTCGAACATCTTAAAGTCAAGAGAAGACAGAGTTTTTTCATGAAGATTCTCTTCTTCCTTCACTCTTGTGGTCTGCAGGTCGTTGACCATGGGAGTCATGCTCAACTGTTGTGTAGCCGAACCGTTTTCCAGTTCGTCTTCAGCTGAGCATCCTGCCATGAGCCATCCTGCCGTAAGAGCCAAGAGGCATTTTGCGAATCTTATGTCTATATATAACTTCTTCATGATGAATGTTATTTTCTGTTGTCTTTATAATACTTGTTCAAAGTGAATATCCTTACCGGCGAATTTTCCCTCCTTACATCCATTATATTTGAAACCTGGATTCAGGATAAACTTATCGTTTGGATATTTGGTCAGGAACACCTGCGCCTTTACATTGTGTGGCTTTGCCAGATCCAGTCTGCTCTTCGGCACGACATAGAAGCGGAGAGTTTCCGTCTTACCTTCTTTGTTGATGATGAAATCCTTTATTCTATAGTCTGCCTCACCATCATTGTACAAATCTGTTTTTGCGTTTGGATCATACAGATATTTGCCATTTTCGTCGCATTCTACGAATCCGAACATCGGGTTGTCTGTCTGGAGAATCCAAGGCTTACCTTTGGTATCGATATCCTTGAGCGTAATCATCGGTCCGCGTTTAGGGAAACCGTAATATACCTTGTAGCCCCAGTTTGTCTGATCTCCGCCAGGGATAACCACGTTGGTAGAGGCATCGATGAAATCGAATGTTCCTCCATCCTGCCATTCCTGAATAGATGGAGTAACGGTGAGTTTGCCCATCTGTCCGTTGAGGAAATAACCATAAACTACCAGTTCTCTGTTTCTGATGGCATTTCCTTCAGAAGGAATATTGAAGGTCTCGTACTTCTCGCTTTTTCCGCCATCTAATGAATAGTAGATGGTGCCTTTGATGGCTTTGTTGGTTTCACGGAGATAACAGAGATCATGAGATTTGATTCCTTCCTTATTAAGAGCATCCAGATATTCCTGGGCAGACTGATTCTTTTTGATGAAACTCTCAGGATTATCCACTTCCTTGATATCCGTGTTCTCTACACCTGCCAGTTTCAGAGTGTCTGATACGTAGGTTGTAGCCGAATTGTATTTCTGACTTGTAACGTCCTGGTTGTAACCATTCTCGTTATATGTCGCTTCGTCGGGGAAAACATAGCTGGCAGTAGGAATGGTGTTGCCTTCTACCTCTATTCTTGTTACCTTTACCTGACTGGTATTGGCATCAGTACCCTTTTTTCGGGCAAAGTAAAAATGGAGTTTCGAAACAGCGCGAACCAGAGGAATCTTGATGCCTTTGTCTTTGGCTCCTTCTTCTGTATCAGCCACATGGCTGTCTACAGAGATTTGAGTGATGGCACGGGAGATAGGGAGTCCCTTTCCGGCTGGCACTTCTTTTGTTTCTGCATTTCCATCGCTATTGATACCGAAAGGTGAGGTAAAGCTGACTTCTTTCAGATCTTTGCGGGTAACAGAACTGAGGTCTTTGCCTTTTATCAGGTCCGGCATGTTGATGCTCTCAGAGTTTGCCAGGATGTAAAGGTCGATATTCTTTACTTCTTCGCCGCCAATCTTTCTCAGGAATCGGAGGTTCAGGGTATAGTTACCGTTCTTTACTTCGCTCAGCGTCTCTGCTTTATAAGAGATTGGAGTGGCTTCATCGCCGGTATTTGATTTGAACACCCACACCTTGATGTTGTGGATGTCGCTCTCCTGAGTAGGATTTGCATTGGTCTCATTGTCGGCAAGAGCCTTTCCGCTAGTTTCTCCGGCTCTGGTACTGTTTCCGGTGCCGGTAGAGAAACTGAGGCTCAGATAGGCATTGTCGCTTTGAGCTGTTTCTGTATTTTCGTTCTCTGAACAGGATGCCATTGTGCCTACCATGAGCAAAGCAGCGAGTGCCATACACACTGGGCGTGTCATCTTGGTCAGAGTAGATTGATAGCGTTTCATGTTTTCTTTCTTTTACTTATACTTCTTTCTTTTCTTATTTTCCCAGGTCGGCATTCTGAAGATTCAGAACCCAGTTGTTTACCTTGATTCTTGCATCCATGCTGTAGGTAGAACTTGGAGCTGGCACGTAGAATACCAGAGTGTAATGATCCTGACGGTCCAGATACTGCTGGTCGCTCCAGTCTTTGCCGTAGCGGTCGCTGGCACAGAGTGAGAGGAACCAAGGCAGGGAGTGGTTGAAGATGACTTTGTTGATGCGCTTGTCTGTGATGACGATGCGCTTGTCATCATATTGGCTGGATCCGTCGGCAGGGCGACTCTTGTTGTCATCTTTGGTTTCGAACATACGTGATGATGACAGGTCGTAAACCAGCGCCTTTTCTACGTCTTCGCCTTCTACCTCGGTCTGGCCGCTGTGGTTTTCTACCAGTTTCTTCTCATAAGGAAGATAGGTGATTGCCTTTGGCTTTACCTTGTCGCCCTTATAGTCGAGTAGGGCAGCGGAACCTTTGATTTCTACATCGAAGTTTTCGGCTGTGAATCCTTCCTGGTCGGGTTCGAATGGAAGCATCACCACGCGGTATGTCTTGGTACACTTCATCAGACTCAATTTTCCCTGCACATCGTTTTCTCCATCAAAGTTGAGGGAGTCCTGTGCGGTATAGAGGGCGGTGAAGTGCTTGTCGTTTACGGATTCTTTTTCGTTTTTTTTGCCCATTTCCTCTTGCAGGTCGTTGATGGTAGAGATACCTGGGGTAAGTTTAGTAAAGCTAAACTCGGTCTCATCATCACCTTCGGCTCTTGTTCCCATTGCTGCAGGCTGCTTGTCACGAGCCAGGCAGACGAAGGTATACTTGCCTGCTTGCAGGTCTGTGATTTCCATCTTATGACCTGTTTCAAACTTGTCAGCCGACTCGGTATAGTTATCAACGAACTTACCGTTCTTGTCGAATACATAAACGTTGAGGTTCTTCACCTCTGCAGAGAAAGCATCTGCCTCTTTCACATTATAAGTATAGTCGAATTTGAGCGACAACTTAGCTGTAGGGCAGCCCGTGATATCATCTTTCATGCATGATGAAAGAGAAGTGAGTGCGATGGCTGAGATGCAAACCAGCTTGCAACATTTGTTGTTGAGGAAATGTGCCATATTCTTTATCTTTTATAATCTTTTACTTTTACTTATTTTATATAGAGAGTGCCGTAGGTAGCGAATATCTTTGCTTCATCAGCTCTCTGTTTCGTTGCCTTCGGCATCGTTATTATCTAAGGATGAAAAGTGCCAGTCTTTCGGGTTGGGGGTATGACGGCACGTCTTTGTATCTCCCGCCTTTTATACATGGGCGGCAATGTTAGTTATCTTTTAAGAATGTTTTCGTTCTTTTCAGAACGAACGTTTGATTGATAAACTCTCGGAGGAGGATTGCTCCCCTGAGAGTCTTGGTATATATATAAGTATTTATATTTTATCTGTCTGGTTTGACGGAATATTACTTCAAATCAACGTCCTGGTTGTTGAGAACCCAAGGGTTAACAGAAACCTCAACATCGAGATAGTACAATGTACGGTCATCTGGACCACCATTAGGAACCTGGGCACCAACATTAAATATGTTCTTTACATTTAACAGGTAGATGCTGTTACGCTGGATAGTGTTGGCTACACCGAGATACTGATCTTTAATCTTCTGAACATAGTATGTCTTACCAGCGTTGAAGACCTCGATATCATACTTCTTGCGGAATTCATCCAGCTTAGCCTCTGAGTCTGGCTCAGCCTTAGCAGTTTTCAATTCTGCAATAACTGAGGCTGCGTCCTTACCATCAAAGATTGCCTTTTGATCTTTGTAAGCGTCGATGACGTCCTGGATTCTGCTATAGATAACCTTGTTGTAACGATAGAATGTACCATCCTCGAAGTCTGCATTTGTCTTATAGTCATTACTGAGCTCTACTGTGTACTCGAAGTACATAGAAGTTGCAGCATCACTAGAGTTGTTCTCGAAGATATAGTCCTTATGCTCCTCTTTTCCCTCTTCTGTTGTTACAGCATTGAAGTAGTTATAGTTCTGAAGCAAAGTCTTTGTACCGAATTCTGTTGTTGGCTGGAAGTAAGTGATACCAGTTGGAATTGAAAGGGTAGTTGCATCAGCCCACTGCTGCATAACATTTGTCTTGTTGGCAACATTTGAGATGGCATAACTTGTCAATTTTAAGCTCTTAACTGCCTTGACAGCATTTGCGTTAGCTTTCTTTTCCTCATCGCTAGCATTAGCATCTACAGCGTAAGGCTTAATGGCAGATGCCTCAGACTTTGGCTCATCAATACGTGCTGTGAGACGCTCGATATTGATAGTGCTGCTAACCTTTGCTGCAGAATTTGCATCCTTGTTGTCAGATGTGAAAACAACAGTATGGCTGTTTCCCTTTACGTCTGCATCGTTCTGGTTGAACATAGCGAAGTTGTTAGCTTTAGAGTATTCTGTAGCAAACTTGTTATTAGAAGTAAAAACATCTGTAAGTGGTGACTCACTTGCTGTGTTAGCCAGGAAATATACACTATATTTTGTACCTGCAGTTACATTTTTTACAGGAACCTGAAGTGTAGTCTTACCATTTGTGCCCTGTGTAGGATTCTTCTTTTCTGCCCACTCATCTTTGCTGATAGTGTGAGTGAACACAATCTCGTTGTTGGCATCAACCAAGTAGAATGTACCACTTGTTACATCAGACTCTGCAGCTGTTGCGGCAAGATCATTTTTTAATGAAGTTCTTGTACCATTGCTGTTAGGAGTCTGAATGGTCAATGTCATGTAGAACTGATCTACCTTAGCCTGACCTGCTTTGTTACCATCCAAATCATCATTACTGCTGCAGCTAGTGAAAGACAAAGCTGCGGCTGAAACCAAGCTCATTACGAGCAAATTCATTTTTTTCATAATCTTTTTACTTAATACAAAAAAAGTTATACAATATATTTAATTAATTCTTATTCTTAAAATTAAGTTTCGCACATATTGGCACAATCCGCTGAAAACAGATCGTATTTAATATCATCTTTTAACTTATACTTATATAATTAGAAAGTACATACTTACTTTAAAGCGCCTGGTTTACCTTATTCAGGTTTTCCTGCGCCTCCTTCAAACCACCGGCAACAGCTTTCTCAAAGTATTGCTTGGCTGTCTGATAGTCTTCCTTCATGGCAGCCAGACAACCGCGGGCATTGTTTGCCTCGGCGCTGTCGCCTGCTTTCAGGAGATATTTCTCTGCACTCACCTTGTCGCCACGTTCGATGGCTGCTGAGGCTGCATTGAGATTGGCAAGCTTATCTTCAGGGAACATTCTTACAGCTATGTCGAAAACATTGTTGAATTCGGTGCTACCCTTAGGATAAGTCTGGGCTACCAGATACATCTCCTGGAGAGAGAGTTTCTGAGGACGGGTCTTGATAACCTCTCTAGCCTTTTCTACATTGAATGCCTGAACATCATATTCTATCGTATAGTCGGTACGGCGAAGTGATGGCCATACATTCTGCAGGAGATAGTGATAAGCCTGAGGAGCCTTCTTGAGCAATGCTTTCTCTTTGGCATCTGGCTGCATGTTGCTGTTGATAATCTCAAGTGCAGCTTCCTTCTGAGGAATATCATTCTCATTTACATACTTGATGGTTCCCGCCCAGTCCTCTGCTGTAGCTGTGGCCGCAAACAATTTTGAAGAAATAGGATAGATCTTCAGGATATGCTTCAAAAGCGCCTGTGTACGGTTATGCGACAACTTGTTGTTGTTGGCATATCTGCCATCTGGTGATGCATAGCCGTGGAGGGTTATCTTGGTGATAGTAACATCCGAATCGTTCTTCACAAGGTCGAGAGTCTTGCGGATATTATCCAGTTCGTTGGCATTGTTGCCCATATCGTACAAGATATCCCACTTGTTCACCTTGAAGTTCAAACGGGCAGAACCATTCTCCTTTCTTGCCTTTACGGCTTCTGCCTTAGGCTGGACATAAGCGTTGAAGAGATTCTTCGGAGTAGAGAATGCACGTCCTTCCGGATTCAGGATACCTTCGTCGAGAAGTTGCTGGTTGCAACCGCAGGCATCATTGCTGATGGCGAAGTTTGAGTTCTTCATCCAGTCGCTGAACGGAGCGGCGTATTCATAATGAAGCGTCTGTGCTGTCTTGTTCTTACGGAGTGCCACGATGAGTGGGTTTGCCGTAGCCGTTTTCTGGTTACGCTGATAATAAATATATCTCTTTTTACCCATCACCTCAACACTCGGCATGAAGAGCGTATCCTTTTCGTTGAGGATTATTGGGGTATAGATGAGACCTTTGTTGCTGGCAAGCTGAATTTGGTCGAGGTTCAAGTCCATAGCCACTTTCACCTGGTTGCCAACCTTTCTGATTGCCTTATTCTGGATTTTCAGATTCTTGTAAGCCTGCTGGGTATTATCGGCTGCTATAGGAAGAGCGATAAGCAAGGCTCCGAACATACTACCTATTATGTTATATGTATTCATCACTGATTCTTTTTAAAAAACATACACTAAGTTGAGGGCTGCTTTCGTCGGGCCCACATAGTTGTGTGCCTTGTCATCTTCAAGTTTATCTCCGCATTGAGCACAGTTAAACTTATCTGCCTTAGAGTAGATATAGCCTACACCAAGTTCAGCTTCCAGATTCCAATGTTTCGAGAGAGCCCAAGCGTAGCCGTAAGCTACACCTGCACCTATAAACCATCCTTCATACCGATAGTCTTTCAGCTTAGAGAAATCAGTGCCCAGGAACTTGAAGTCAAGATCCATGCCACCGATGTTGTGCGATCCACCCAAGGCATGGAAGCCGATGAATGAACCCATCATTTTGTTGCAGAACCAGTATCTGGCCTCTGGCTGAACGAGCCAGTGTTTCCATTTCTTGTTCTTTGAAAACGTCCAAGGATTGTAGTTTCCGGATACGTCAAGTGTCCATTTTGGAGAAAGACCGAATTCAACACCCAAGTTCATGGTTGTCGTTGCATCATACAGCAAGTTGGTCTTTACCGCAGTTTCCTGCGCTAGAGCAGGACAGATTAGGCTGCCGAGTGCTACTAACGCAATAAAAATCCTTTTCTTCATACCTCAATTAATCTTTTCTTTTTTTAAAAACACATTGAGTGATTTAGAATCACCTTTTACTTTCTTACTACTCTTTTATAATAATCACCAATACCTGAATCTACTGAGAACTCTTGTTTTCTGAAGTTTACTTTCAACTTACTTTTTAGTTCGTCTGTATCTCATATCGTTGGTTTTCTGGCGCAAAATTAGAACGAATATTGGATACAACCAAATTTTTAAGCACTGAAAAATACTGAAAAATGCCCTTTTTAACAAAATAGTACACTGATTTATGCTTAAAATCGTTAAAGTTGTACGATTTTCTGATAATTGAACAAGGATTTCTTATATTATTTGTAATTTTGCAGCCGGAATCAATAAATCCCTAAAAAAATGGCAATTTCCAAGAAAAAGAGCCGTTTGACTTACGAAAGCATAAGCAAGATTTAAGAAAATAACCAAAACGAAATGAAACTGAAGAATGACATTGTAAACCTGATAGTGAGGGTAGAGCATCATTTATGCCCTCAATATTGTGGTGTGGTAGATCGCCGACGCGTTATCGCCTTTCTACTTCTGACGATAAGCGAGCTGATTATCATACCTTATCATATTATGCTCTTTCTGCTTGTGAAAGAACCTTATGGTTTAAGCCTCTGTGGCTTGCATACATTCGTGTTCTGCATCCTGCAGTTCCTGGTCTGGAAACGGAAGATAGCTTTCGTGAAAGGTATTTCTTCTCTTTACTTTCTGATGTTCGTCAAACTGGCTCTTGATAGCGTATTTTGCATCAATTTCGGTTTTGCTAATGATAATTTGAGCGTTATCTGCAACCTGTTTGTCGTCTTTATCCTGGCTATTACAGCGTTGAGCCAAACCTTGTATAAGACTTGTATCATCATCACGGTGGGTATGATACCGATGTTGCTGATATACCTGTTCAGCACTCCGCTTATGCCAGCTCTGTTCAGTATGAAGACGATTTTTCTGGGTTTCATGATGCTGGTTTATGTGGCAGTATATAATATGAGTATTGTAACCAAGGGGTTGCGCCAGCCGAAACGGATGGCTCGGGTTGAAAACAAGGCGTTGAATATGCTTGCCGATTTGAAGGATAATGAACCGGAAGCAGCAGAAAGCCTGATGAAGCGTCTGACTCCTGATGTCCGGGAGAAGATTATAACCCATGCTTCTAAACATCTGTTTAATGAAGAATTGGATAGAGTGGCGTGGGATCAGGTTTGTGATGGGCTTACGTTCAGCGAAAAGGAAATATGCAAGCTGATTCTTCAGGGGCATACTTTAAAGGAAATTTGTGCAGAACTCAATAAGAGTGAATCAAATATCACCAGCCAGCGTTGCCATATCCGCAAAAAGTTGAATATGGACCGTCGCGATGATTTGAGGAGAACCTTGGAAGTAAGGTTCTATGATGCGCAGAAACAAGTAAAAAAGTCAGAAGCCGAGAACTCCTGACTTTTATGGATATTCTTATTTTCTTGATAATTATTCTTCCAATCTGAGAAATGCTTTCGGAAGATACTGGATGATGTCGCTGGCGATGAGGCTCTCTTTGCCCAGATCTTTGGCAGCAAGATCGCCAGCCAGACCATGAAGATGCATACCCAGGCGACAGGCATCTTCCTGTTTGTATCCTCTAGCCAGAAGGCCGGTGATGATACCTGTCAGCACATCACCGCTGCCTGCTGTAGCCATACCGCTGTTGCCCGTACTGCAGAAGTCAATCTTTCCGTCAGGGTGGCAGAGTGCAGAATAATGTCCTTTTAATATAATGTATGCCTGGAGTCGTTCAGCCAGTTCGCTTGCCTTCATCAGTCTTTCGGTACAGCTGCTGCTCGCATTGCC
>ERZ779835.221-NODE-221-length-12926-cov-3.296636_pt1 | contig 12926 bp, 7 predicted proteins | sample MGYA00511382_ERZ779835 | MGnify/ENA primary metagenome ERZ779835 (study PRJEB29588, sample SAMEA2150814) | human gut metagenome | biome: human gut; feature: human-associated habitat; material: faeces | place: Denmark | collected 2008/2010 ... | reverse complement strand
AAAAAAATGTCTGGGTTAGAATTAAAAGTTATGGAGTTTTTAACAGAAAATAAAATAAATTTTGAATATCAATATTCTTATCCTGATTTAAAAAACAAAAAGTTATTACCATTTGATTTTTATTTAACAGACTATAATACTTGTATAGAAGTAGATGGAGACCAACATTTTCATTGTGCTTTTATAAATGATAAAGAAAGAGCTCGAGAAAATTTAAAGATGGTTCAAAACAATGATAATAAGAAAGAACAATATTGTATAGATAATAATATTGGTTTAATTAGAATTCCTTATTGGAAAATAAAAAATGAAAAATTTAAAGAAATTTTATCTCAATTTATAAATACTGATTAGATTTAACAAATCTAATTAAATATATATGTGTCAACAGCGATACAAAAATCTTCAGCATCAATGGCAGCTGGAAACAATACACTAGAGCAAACATTTGGGCTTGTAACAGCAGGTACTGAAATTTTGCGTGAGCCAGGTAGGGTAGCAAATGGTTTAAGTACAATAACCGCACGTCTGGCTTCTACAAATGATGATTACATAGCATCTATAACAGGTGGTATGGGTGTTATAGATAAAAATACAGGAGAGCTTCGTTCAACTTTTGATGTTTTACAAGATTTATCTAAATCATGGGAAAACTTAACTTCTGTAGAAAAAAATGAATTAGCAGAAACTGTCGCAGGGAAGACGCAAAGGTCTCTATTTACAGCTATTATGACAAATTTCGACAGTGCTGTAGGTGCAACAGAAGCTGCTTTAAATAGTGAAGGCAGTGCTGCACAAGAAAATTCCAAAAGAATGGACAGTTTAAAAGGAAAAGTACAACAATTACAATTAGCATGGCAAGATTTTGCTAGAAATACTATAAACAGTGAAGTTGTTAAATCTTTATTATCATTAGGTACTCAATTAATAAAATTAGCTGATAGTGATATGGGTAGATTATTAATTACTATAGCATCAGTATCACTTGGTATGAATGTATTAAAAAAAGCTTTTAGTAAATTGGAAATTGTAAAGAGTGCCACTTCTTTGTTTAAAGCTTTTAGAGAAGAAATGGCATTACAAGCAGCATTAGCTCCTACGACTGCTGCAAGCTTAGATATATTTACAGTTGCAACAGCTGCTGCAAAAGTTGGTGTACAAAGTTTAACAACAGCATTATTAGCAAATCCTTTATTCTGGGTAGCAGCAGGTGGCTTAGCAATATATGGAATAGCAAAGGCAATAGATGCTTTAAATGTTACATTTGATGAGCATATAGAACGTTTAGATGAAGCTAATAAAAAATATGAAGAAGCAAAAAAAGAATTAGATGACAATACTAATGCTATAGAAGAGAAAAAGAAAAGATTAGAGGAAATAAATGAATTAGAGAAAACAGATAATTCTTCTAAATATGAAAATGAAAAGAAAAATATAGAAGCCGAAGTAAAGGTATTAGAAGCAAAACAAAAGGTACTAGAAAATAATGCTAAGTTAGCAAAAGAAGCTGCTCAGAAGGAAGCAGTAGCTACTTTACAAACTAAAGAAGCTGTAACTGCTGTTGGGTTAGCATATTCTAACAATACTGCCAAAGTTGTATCTGCCGGTTCTAAACAAGTAGATATTTTTGGAAAAGTACAAATGCAAATGCAAGAGTACGATACTTATTTAAATGCTGTAAATAAAGATACAAAAGATGCATTTCAATCAGATAAAAGTTTTGCAGCAGAGCAAGAAGAAAAGAAAAAGCATTTAGACGAAGTAAAAAAATCTCTATTAGATGAAGCTCAACAATTAGAGGACGTAAGAGATAAGTTGGATACTTCTACTGAGGAAGGTCAGAAATATGCTGACAAAATAGACGATACAGTTGATGGAATCAATAACTATATAGATAGTTTAGATACTCAAAATGAAAGTTTGTCTGCTCAAGAAGAATATTTAAAAGGTGTAGAAGAAGAAGAAGCTGAATATCAAGCACGATTAAAAGAAAGATTAACTCTTACTGAAGATAATATACAAGCATTGAATGATGAAATAGATAGTGCTCAAAGTGCATATGGAACATTAACTGCTGCTGTTGACGAATATAATAGTTCTGGTGGATTATCTATGGACACTATACAACAATTACTTGCATTGGATGGGGATTATTTAAATTCTTTAGAGTTAGTAAATGGACAATTACAAATTAGTGCTGAGTCTGAACAAAGTCATAGTGAAATGATTGAGCAAGATACTATGGCTTTGATAGAAAATGCAGCAATGAATGATTTGCAGGCTATGGCAGCAGAAGCTTCAGGAAGTACGGCGGAATCTGCGGCACAAAAAATACAAACTGCGGGAGAGAATGCAAAATCTGCTGGAGAGTATGCTAAACAAGGTGCAGCAGGATTTACAGAACTAGCGGGAGCTATGGCTCAAGCAGGTATGGTAAATCTTGATGGAGTAGATGTTGAAGGTTGGGCGAAAAAATGGGCTGGTATCACTGATAAAATAAAAGGGTTGACTTCTGGAAAAGGTGGATTAAAAAGCTCAAAATTCACAGGAAGTAGTGGTTCAGGTAAAAAATCTGGTGGTTCTGGTAAAAAGTCTGGCTCAGGTTCTTCAAAATCAACTAAAGAAGAATATAAAGCAGAGATAGATACTTTATATGCTTATGAAAATGCTTTAGATAATGCAAAAGACGCAGTAGACAGATTGAATGATGCCCTAAAAGATACAGATAATTTTAATGAGCAAGAAAAGATATTAAGGCAATTAATAGACGCAACAAATAATCAAATAAATAAAACAAATGAGTTAAAGAATGCACAAACAGCGCAAATGAATGACTATATAAATCAATTAAGAGCTCAAGGTTTTGCAATAGATTACAATGCTTCTAAAAATGAATTATTCATAAACAATATGCAACATCTAGCAGACTTTTCTGGAGATACTGCTAAAAATCTTGAAAAACTAATAAAGAAAATACAAGACTTAAATGATGATAATAGAAGCTTAGACGGTTCTGTAAGAGATTTAACTGGAGATGTAAAAGATTATTATGAACAGTTAGAGGAAATACCTGAGAAAAAGTTAAAGAAATTCAACGAGTTAATGAAGGAATTTCAACAAGGAAGACTTGACCAAATTCAAAATCAAATAGATGATATTCAACATGAGATGGATAATGACCCTCGTTTAAAACAACTTGAGGAACAAATCGAGGCTTTAGAAAAACAAAATGATGAAATTGATAAACAAAAAGAACTAGAAGAAAAATTACTTGCAGTAGAAGAAGCAAAAGAAAAATTAGCTAATGCTAGAAAAGAAAAGACGATACAAATTTACCGTGAAAATCAGGGATGGGTAGATTTATGCCCAGCAGCATAGTAATATGTTGTGTAATAAGTAACTATATAGGTCAAAGGCTAGAGGTAGCAGAGACCTAGGTAAGATGGAAAAGGAGTGGAATGAGATATGGATTTTATATCTTTGTCACAATTTGAGAAACAAATTATATTAGGTGGATTATTAGGAGATGCTTATTTTAATAAGAAAGTTAATAAAATTAGATTTTCTCAAGGAGAAAAACAATATGAATATTTATTATGGAAAAAGAAAATTTTTTTGAATAATATAAATGGAATTTATACGAGAAATTACAAAGAAGGATATGTAGGTTATTACTTTGAATTTACAAATAAAAAACATTTGCATGATGATTTATTTGAGTGGTTAAAAAGTAATTTATATAGTAGAGAAGGAAGAAAGAAAATATCTTTAAAATATTTAGAAGAATTGACACCTTTAGGTTTGGCAATATGGTGGTTGGACGATGGGCATCTATCTGTTCATGACGGAAACAGATATGGAAAATGGTCAACTCATTGTTTCAATTATGAAGAACATATTTTATTACAAAAATATTTTAAAAAAAAATGGGATATAGATATGGACATAAGAATGGAAAAACAAAAGTATTATTTTTTACGTTTTAATGTCAAGAATTTAAGAAAATTAATTTCTATAATATATCCTTATGTTATTCAAATTCCATCTATGATATATAAAATAGATTTAAACTATACTAATTTAGGTGTATTAAAAGATTTTAAACCTATATATGATGAAATAAAAAGACATAAATATTCATACAATCGTACTTTAGAGACTGCGGGTGATTAATAGTAATATTAATCATGAAGTTACTCCCCTTAATAAGGGTGAATATACAGTCCGAACTCATACAATAACCTAAAAAAGAAATGTGAGAGTTAGCCAGAAATGACTAACCGCCATATAAACAATATGGTCATAAAAGTAACAGAATGATGGGAAACCGACCCTGATACAATAAAAGACGCAGCAGATGAACTTAAAGATGCTCAAGATGATTTGAATGATAAAATCAAACAAGATGAAATAGATAGACTTAAAGAAGAAAAAAGTCAGATTGAGGAAAGTTATCAAAACAGAATTGATGCGCTTCAAAACTTCTTAGATGAACAAAATTATCAAATAGACAAAGCTAATAGAGAAGGAATACAATCATTCCAAGACTTACAAAAAGAATTAGCTAAATTTGGTTTGGATAGTGCAGAGTATTTAGGCAAAGCGACAGATTGGTTAAACAATTATAATAAGTCATTGGCAGAATTAAATACTACTGTTAGTGGAATATTAAGTTCTTCAACAACAGCGACAGATGGGCTAATTTATAGCTCTGCAACACAAGATAGAATAAATCAAGCATTATCAAATTTAATCCCATCAACAACATCAACAGGATTAACTTTGAGCAATATAGACTATGATAAAATAAAAGGAAATTCAGATAATTCAAACATTTACATTAACAACATAGAATTACCAAATGTAAAAGATGTAAATGACTTTGTAGAAGCTTTAAAAGACTTGCCAAGATTAGCAAGTTCACAAGCAACAAATAGAACATAACAAGAAAGGAGTTTTAATATGTCAGATAATAGAGATGGATTAGATTGTATTTTACAAGCAATTAATAATATAGTTGAGCCAAAGGTTGCTAAATTAAAATACGATAAAACATATAGAGCGAAAGTAACCCAGCAAATTGACACTGGATTATACATGGTTAAAATCAACAATGTAGAATACAAATTACCATATAACGGCACATTAAATGTCGGTGATATTGTAAAAGTTAAAGCTCCTTTAAATAATTTCTCTGATATATATATAGAAGCATTGCCAGGAAGTGGCGGTGGAGGTGGTGGAGGTACTACAGATTATAATGATTTAACAAACAAGCCAGTATTAAATTCAAATTATAGTACCTCACAAACTCCAAATGCAAGTGAAATTATAAAGGGAACAATTTCATTACATAAAATTTCAAAGACAGGAAATTACAATGATTTATTGAATAAGCCAGATTTAGATTTTATACCAACAAGTGAAAAAGGAAAAGCTGGTGGAGTTGCTACATTAGGAACAGACTCAAAGATAACAAGTACAGAATTACCAAATAATTTAGTATATGATAGTAATTATGTGCATACTGATAATAACTTTTCAAATACATATAAAGACAAATTAGAGAGTGTTCAAGAGGATGCACAGGTTAATGTTATTGAAAAGGTACAAAAAAACGGCATAGATTTAGACATAACAAATAAAACAGTAAACATAACAGTTCCTACTAAAACAAGTGATTTAGTAAATGACGGAGAAGATGGAACTAATCCCTATATAACAGGCATTCCGATAGCTTCTGAAACTGTATTAGGTGGAATAAAAGTAGGAGATAATCTTACAATAAATTCTGATGGAGTATTAAGTGCTCAAGCAGGTGGAGTAAAAAGTTATAATGACTTAACAGACAAACCAGTATTGAATACAAATATATCCGAAAGTCAACCTGTAAGTTCTAATGAAACAATTTCTGGGACTATATCTTTGCATAAAATATCAAAAACAGGTGATTATTCTGATTTAAATAATTTACCTTCATTGGATTTTATACCCAATTCAGAAAAGGGAGTTGCTGGTGGGGTAGCCACTTTAGGTAATGATACCAAAATTTCAGATAACCAATTGCCAATAGCTACTACTACTGACTTAGGAGTTATAAAAGTAGGAACTAATTTAACAATTAGTGAAGATGGTACTTTAAATGCTACAGGAGGAAGTGGTGGTACTGTATCTGACACTTTACCAATAGGTTCTGTAGTGAAATGGTTTAGTACGACAATTCCTACAAATTGGCTTGCGTGCAATGGGCAAGCAATAAGTAGAACTGAATATGCTGAATTATTTGCAGTAATTGGAACTAAATATGGTTCTGGAGATGGAAATACAACATTTAATTTACCTAATATTAAAGGTAAAACAACGGTTGGTTTAGATATAGATGATACCGATTTTAACACTTTAGGTAAAACTGGTGGAGAGAAGATACATACATTAATAGAAAATGAAATACCAAAAATGAATGTTTATATGACTAGAGCAAACTGGTATGACCATGGCGGACTTGAGGCTGGTGGAGCAGTTAACAGAGTGGTTGTTGCTGGTGGAGCTTCAGGTGGAACTACAGACCGTGAAATAGGTACAGTTAATGGTGGTGGTCAGGCACACAATAATTTACAGCCATATATAGTATCTAACTATATAATTAAGGCTAAACAAACACAAGCTGTGGTTGCAACAGTAGTAGATAACTTGACTTCTGAAAGTTCTACTGATGCACTTTCAGCAAACCAAGGTAAGGTACTTGACTCAAAAAAAATAGAAGCAGATAATATAAAAGCAGGAGAAAACATTACTCTTAGCGTAGATGGTAAAAATATAACGATAAATTCTACTGGCGGTGGAAGTGGTGCTGAAGAAGTAGAGATAGGAAATACTGAGCCAATTCAAGATACTATAGAATTATGGGTAGATACTTCAGAACAAGGAACTGGTTCCAGCGGAGTAGAGCAAATAGAATATGGAAATATTACAGCAGCTCAAATGACAAATGCTTCTATCGGTGGGCAAGATGGTAAAATATACGAATTAACTTTCCAAAATTCTTATTCTACACCACCAACAGTTATAACTAATTTCTATTCAGAACAAGGTATTTCATATTATGGATTTGTAGCTACTCAAGTGGTTGCATTAAGTAATACAAAATGTACATTATGTGTATTTGTTCAAGGTTTAACTGGTTCAAAATGTGGAATAAGTTATATGGTAAAAGGTAAATAGGAGATGATTATATGAAAATAAGAAAAATAGCACAAACTCCTGGATTAGTGGCTACTGTAGTTGATAATTTAACAAACACTAGCACTATAGATGCTTTGTCTGCTAATCAAGGAAAAATACTTAATGATAAAGTAAACACAGGGTTTTCATATTCTACTAACGAAACTTTAACAGGAGGAACTTGGATTAATGGAAAACCTATATATAGAAAAGTTATTTATATAGGTTCTTTACCCGCAAATACTGCTTCGACTTTTTCCCACAATATTTCTAATATAGATAGAGTTGTTAGTTCTTCTATGGTATGGTTTGATACTGTGGATAATTGTTGGTGGAGCAATAGAAGGTGGGATAGTACAACAATTCATATCGCTTATAATGTTAATCCTACACAAATATGGATAGGAGCTCATGGCGTTAATTGGTCTACAAGGACAAATCAAGCTTATGTTACTATTGAATATACAAAAACAACAGATTAAGAAAGGGGACAATTAAATGGCAGTATTAAAATACAAAGACCCTACAACTGGGGATTGGATAGAACTTTCCAATGCAGTAGGAGATACTTTACCTATAGGAACTATAGTAGAATATGATGGAACTACAGTACCTTCAAACTGGGAGAAAGTCAATGATTATAGTACAGAAGAAGTAAAAACTGGAGAAACTTGGATAGATGGTAAACCAATATATAAGAAAACAATTCAATTTACAACATCAGCTATTGGAAAACATTCAATAAAACACAACATAAGTAATTTAGATACAATAATAGAAGGTAAAGGTTCAGCAAAAGATTCATCTGGGACTTTTTACATGTTTCCTATGTCTGCTGCGGTAGACAATGTTTCAGCATGGTCAATTTCAATACAAAATGTAGATAAAACATATTTTTATTTCTTTAGAGGAACCAGTGTAACTGGAACTATAACATCATATGTAACATTATATTATACAAAAACAACAGATTAAAATCTGTAGAAAGGAGATAAAATGGCGGTACAACAATTAACACAGCCTATTGTTAATCCTATTTCTGCTTTTGATGCAACAAGAGCACACAATATTACCTTTACTGTAATAGGTGGAGCACAAGTAGTAGCAAATAGATTAGTAATAAGTAACAACGAAACAGGAGCAATCGTATATAATAAAACTGCTATAACAATGAAATTAGAGCATACAATTCCTGCTAATACATTAACTAATGGTGGTTATTATAATGCTGTTGTTTATACAATCGACAATGCAAATAATGAAAGTGTTGCAAGTACGGCAGTACCATTTTATTGTTATAGCCAGCCGGTCTTAACAATAGATAATATACCAGCGACTGAGACAATAGAAAATGGGACATATACATTTACTGGTACTTATATACAACAAGAAGGTGAAATTTTAAATAGTTATCAATATACGTTATATGATAGCAATAAAAATGTACTTAGTAAAACTCCTTTAATATATTATGAAACTGACTCATCTTTATCTTATACTTTTGTTGGTATGAGTAATGATACTTCATATTATATTGAATTATCTGGTGAGACAGTAAATGGAACACATATAACATCAGGAGTAATATATTTTACAGTAAGATATATTCAGCCAGCTTCTTTTGCTATTTGTGATTTAGTAAATAATTGTGACGATGGATACATACAAGTATCTTCTAATATCGTTGCGATTGATGGAAAATCAAATCCAGACCCACCAATTTATATAGATGATAAAGAGGTAGATTTAAGAGACCCTGACAGTTGGGTAGAATGGGACTCTGGATTTAGAATACAAGATGATTTTACACTTAGAGCTTGGGGGAGAGATTTTAACCCTTATGAGCCAATAATAACATTAAAAAATGATATAGACACTCCACAAACTCCTAATAAAATAGAAATGAAATGGATGACTGGAGATGTAATTAAAAACTTGCCGCTATATACAAGCAAGAGTGGAAACAATATAAATATAACAGATAGTGAAGTTTCTAATATACAAAATTTAACTATTGGAGGAAACTCTATATCTAATAATGGAGTATTTTATTCTGTAGGAGATATTAAAAATATAATTAATGTACAGGATTTTAATATAACATATAATCAAGCTTATTATCAAGACACAAACACAAACTTTAAATTACAACCAAACTACTTATATACTTTATCATTTGATTATAATATTAATAGTGAAAGTACAGATTTATACTTTAGTATAGGATATGGAGTAGATAATTATGAAACAAATATAGCAAGCTCTATTCAATATAAAACTCAAAATAAAGGAAGAAATACTATATCATTTATAGTTCCTGAGGAAGTATCAGACAATGATACTTTATGGGTTAGATTTGCACAGACTATAATATTAGCAAATGTAAATGTTGATATAAGTAATATACAACTTGAATATGGTAAAAAGGCTACTGATTATCAAACACCAGGGTTGTATAATATTTATTTAACTTCAGCTGCTAAAAATTTGTATAACTATGAAACACCATTATATATACAAAGAAATAATGTCTCATATACAGAAATACAAGGTGGCTATGAAATTACTCCTGTGATAGTAGATACTCCTGCCTCATTAAATATAGGCTGGAAATCATTATTAAATCCAGGAGATACTTATACTGTGTCTTATAGCCAACTAGGTCAATTTGAAGATTTTAAATTATATAAGACTGATAAAAATAGTCAAAAAATAATATCAGAAATACCACTTGACAATAACACATTTGTTGCACCAGATGGTTTTTATGATTTACAATTAGCATTTAGCGTGGATAGCAGTAGTACAACAAATCATATAGATATATGGAATATACAAATAGAAGCAAGTAATGTAATAACAACATATGACCCTTATATTTCAAATTCTTCGATAATCACATTAGAAGAACCATTGAGAAGTAGTGATGAATATAGAGATTTAATATGTTTGGCAAGTCCTAATTTATTAAATCCAACTAACCAATCTGCTAAAGTATCTGGTGGTAAAGAATATTATTTATCACAAGCTGGCAGTGTTTCATATACAGTAGACTTTATTAATGAAGATAATAATAAAATATCCTCTACAGCATTAACTAGCGGCGTATTCACAACACCAGATAATTGTGTAAAAGTTCAAATAGAAAATGTTGGAGCGACAGATTTAACAAATAACAAAGTTCAAATAAATATAGGAGAAACAGCTCGAGTATATTATCCTTATGTTACTGTACCTAGTCTTATAAGATATTGTAAAGAAGAAAACGGTGTAATATCTGTATTAGATACACCCGTTGCTTATGATTTATCTACAGATAATCAAAGTGCATTAGAAGTATTAACAACTTATACTCCTATTTCAAATGTATTTACAAATAATACTGTATTAGGGCAATTATATTTAGATTATGTAAGTGGTTATAGTAACCAACAAACTGAAAATGCTTATGTATTATTAAAATGTTGGAATGCTAATAAAATGCCTTACGTAATTCATAGTAATTATATAGATATACCATCAGATTATAATAAAGTATTTATTTGGTGTAGAAGAAAAGGTAATCTATTTGATTTAAAAATAGAAGATTTAGGAGATTATAGAGAACATGACAAACCTATAGATACAGATAAACCAGTAGTTGAATTAGTAGTAGACAAGACTGGTGTAACAAGAACTGAAATACCCGTAACAGCAACTTCAATAGATAATGTTGGACTAAGAACAGTAAGATTTAGTAAAGATAATGGAGCTACTTGGGATGAAATTGTTCCCGTAGATGGACTAAGTTCTGTAAATAGTTATACATTCACAGGATTAACGCCAGATACAATATATACAATAAGAGCTGAAGCAATAGATTTATCTGGTAATATTGGTGGAATAAGTGAAAATGTAACAACTTTAGCATAGGAAAGGTGGCTAAGAATTATGATATTTTTAGGATATAATTTTTTGCAGGACAGGTATTCTTGGCAACCTGTTCCTACAAATCTAATAAATATAGAAGATGTTAAACTTGAGAATGGAATATATGACCATTTTAATATAACAAAAGATGTTAGTTTTCCATATATAACAACATATCCAACTGGTTGGGATTTGCAAACACAAATGGATGCAGATTTTAATGGAAATATTAACGCAGGAAATATAGATTATGTGGTAACACAAATAAGCAGCATAAAAGTCAAGAGAAGAAAAAAGGGTGAATTTGACTGGTATACATTATATACTATTCCAGTAACTGACCCAAATGATATAGATTTTGTAAGATATGATTATCTTGCTCAAAATGACACAGATTATGAATATGCTATTGTTCCTATCATAGGAAATGTTGAGGGAGAATATTCTATTAATAGTATAACTTCTGAATTCTATGGAATTTTTATAACTGATGGAACAAGTAATTATAAATTCAAAGAAAATGCAACATATTCAGCAAACGAAAGAGTTCATCAAACAGGTGTATATGAGCCATATGGAAGTAAATATCCTATCGTTATTAGCAATGGAGATTTAAGTTATGATAAAGGAACAATGGATGGAGATGTTGTGGTATATACAGCAGATGAACAATTAGATAGAAAAGCTACAGTTGAAAGATTGCAAGCTATAAAGAATTTCTTGGCTACTCCTTCTGCAAAAATATTAAAAGATTTCAACGGAAACATTTGGCTAGTAACATTAAGTGATAATTTATCATTAACTTATTATACTGAGGTAGGAATGGGATTTGCAAAATTATCATTTAACTGGTCAGAAATTGGTGATGCAGCAGATGGTCAAGATTTATATGATAGTAATTTAATTTACGCAAATAATTAAGAAAGTAGGTGATTACAGGTGGCAGTTATACCGAGTCAAACAGATTATGATTTATCACAATTAAAAGTAAGAAATCAAAGAATAAAAGTAGATTTATTAAATTTTAATTTTCAGACTGTTAATTCTTTAGAGGGTAAAGTAACTGATGGGAGCATCTCGATAGATGCCACTTCTGATATTAGAAGAACCTGTAATATTACACTGGTAGTTGAAAACAGTGAAAATATACTTGCTCCAGGTGGGCAAGTATGGTTAGATAAATTTATAAAAGTATATGTTGGAACAGATAATCCTAGAAATGGTAATGAAACAGTATGGAATAATATGGGGTTGTTTTTAATAAATAACCCTGAAAGTGTTTATAATGCAACAACAAATACTATAACTTTTGAAGGTTTAGATTTAATGGCTAAATTAACAGGAAGAAGAAATGGTCAACTACCAGCTGTAACTACTGTAGTACCCGCAGAAAGTAAAGTTGCAGATGTTGTAAAACAAACAATAACACAACTTGGTGGGTTTGATAAATACATAATTCAAGATGCAGGTTATGAAATACCTTATGATATAAAAAAAGATATGGGTTCTACTATATATGATTTATTAGTTGAAATAAGAGATTTATATTCTGATTGGGAAATGTTTTTTGATGTTGATGGAGTCTTTCATTGGCAACAAATTCCTAATGGAATAAATGAGCCAGTAGTTCTTGATTTTAACCAATTAAAACAAAAAGTAATAATAAGTGAAACTATAGATGTGGACTTTGAAAATGTAAAAAATCACATAATTGTATATGGAAGATTATTAGATAATGGAGAACAAGTAATGGCTACTTCTATAGATACAATTCGTTCAAGCCCATACAATGTCGA
>ERZ779835.220-NODE-220-length-13041-cov-2.931234_pt1 | contig 13041 bp, 11 predicted proteins | sample MGYA00511382_ERZ779835 | MGnify/ENA primary metagenome ERZ779835 (study PRJEB29588, sample SAMEA2150814) | human gut metagenome | biome: human gut; feature: human-associated habitat; material: faeces | place: Denmark | collected 2008/2010 ... | reverse complement strand
CTATTAAAATGGGAGATGGACTCTTTGCACAGCTTGAAGTAGCCAATACATTCTATTATAATACATTCTCATTGAAGATGATTGAAGATGCACTCTATGAGTTAAGTGCTAATGCTCTTGATATTAAAGAGAGAGTGTTTGTTCTTAGAACAGGTATGAGAGGTGCAGCTTTATTTAGTAAAGCAGTAGGTGACACAGTTTCAGGATGGACTCAATTTACAGTAAATGCAGATAACTTGGATATTGTACAGAAGACTAATAATGTACAACATCAAACTTCTCTTGCAGCAGGTTATCAGTTTACTGAGTTTAGAGCACCTAATGGTATAGTTCTAAAGATTGAGGTTGATAAGTTCTATGATGACCCTGTACAAAACAAGGTTCAGTCTCCTCTAGGAGGCCCTGCTAGTTCTTATAGATTTGATATTATGGATATTGGCTCTATGGAGCAACCTAATATCTTTAAGTGTCAAATCAAGGGACAGCCTGAGTATAGAGGCTATCAATCTGGCATGAGGAATCCTTTTACTGGAGCAATGAATAATGACTATATGTCACATGATGAGGATAGTGCTACTATACACAAGATGACTACATTTGGTGTATGTGTACTTGACCCCACTAGAACTATGTCATTTATTCCTGCTGTATTACAAGGATAAATTTAACTTATATAAAGGGGGATTAATTTCCCCCTTTTAATTAATTCAAACAAAAAATGGCAAAGGAAGATAAAAAGAATATTGAGGAAAAACCTCTAATAAATTGTCTAAAAAATGAACAGGTAATAGTAAGATACCTACCTAAACAAAGTAGAATGGTATCTAATCCTAAGCATGTTTTATTTGGTGGTATGGCAGAAAATGCTACAAGAACTTTTGTAGTACCTATGCTATCATCAGGAAGATATGTTAATGTTCTTACAGATGATGAAAAAGATTTCTTAGAGGATATAATGGGTCTACCTAAAAATGCAATGTCTATCTATAAAAAAGTAGATAATTTTTGGGATGATACTAATGAGGCTGGTATATCAAAAGTAACTCTAAGAAAACAAGATAACTATTTAAATTTAGCTAATGTAGAGGATTATATTAGATATAAGATTCTAATAGCTAATAAAGATTATATAGCTCCTTCTCTAGAAGCTTTAGAGACACATCCTAAAGCAACTTATCAGTTTGTAATTCTAACAGAAGAGTCTGAAACTAAATCAGCTAGAAAGGGAATGACTATTCTCATGCAATGCTATACAGCTTATGGTAAGATTGAGGATGATGTAGATGCTCTTAGAATTATTATAGAGACTCTTACAGGAATTACAGTACATAAGAATACTAAAAAAGAGTTTCTACAAACTAAAATAAATGAGCTAATACAGAGCAATAGCAAGATGTTCTTAAAAATTGCTACAGACCCATTGCTTCAAACTAAAGTACTTATTAGAAAGTGTATTGAGAGTGGTCTAATAGCTCATAGAGGTAACCAATACTATATAAGAGAAGGTAATATTCCTATGTGTGAAGATGGTGAACCTACATTAAATGTAGCAGCACAATGGATTAATCTACCAAAGAATCAAGAAATTAAGCTTAGTCTTGAAGCTAAACTTAAATAATAATTAAAACAAAGCCCATGACCAATACAGAATTTAGTAATGAATTTGATGTTCTTTATAATAGTATAACTAGTAATCAGGCTCCTGGGCTTGATGAATATGAGAAGAGTGTTTTCTTAACTAAAGCACAATCAGAGATACTTATAGAGTATTTTAATCCTAGAATAGATGCAGCTAATGGGGGATTTGATGGTAGTCAAAAAAGACAATATGACTTTTCATTTTTAATCAAGACTGCTGTATTAGAGGCTAATAGTAAAACTGAAGGAGAAACAGGTTATATTCCACCTATTGATACTAGAGGTACACGATTTAACTTCCCTGAGGATTATTTCTTGAGTATTAATGAACTTATATCAGACGCAAAGGCTAATGATGTTACATACTTCTCTATAGTTCCTATAAGTTATTCTGACTATCAGAGATTAATGACTAAACCTTACCCCTATCCTCCTAAAAGAGTTGCATGGAGATTATTTATTGGTACAGTAGAAATAAATAAAACTTATGGTAAGAAAGCTACAGTACCTGTAGCAGAAGTTATTAGCAGTGGATTTGTGGGTAATCAAAAGAACTTAGTTTATACTCTTAGATATATAAAAAGACCTAAACCAATAGTTCTTATTGATTTTACACAAGATAATGTATCTGTTGAAGGAGTAAATACAGAAACACCATGTGAATTTCCTCCTCAATTGCATCAAGAAATTCTTGAAAGAGCTGTAACATTAGCTAAGATAGCATATCAAGCAGGTTCTACTGCTACTATTGCAGAACAATCTAGTAAGAATAATCAACAGCAGTAATCATGAATACAAAGGAATTTAGTAATGAATTTGATGTCCTATTTAATAGTTATGCTGCTAATAATCCTTTTGGTATAGGTCAAGGTCTAACACAACTAGATGAATATGAAAAATCTGTTTTATTGACAGAAGCTCAAGAATCTATTGTGAGAGACCTATATAATGGCAAACTAACAGGAGATGGTTTTGAGTCTACAGAAGAACAAAGAAGAAGCTTAGATGCATTAGTTGATACTGTAGAGTTAACACCTACAAACCTAAAAACGCCTAAGATATCAGATAATTCTAAGTTCTTTAAACTACCTGATAAATTATGGTTTATTACTTATGAAGCAGCATTATTATCAGATAATACTTTAGGATGTAAAAATAAGACTAGAGTAGAGGTAACTCCCATAAAGCAGGATGAATATCATAAAATTAAAAATAATCCTTTTAGAGGAGCTTCTGATAAGAGAGTACTAAGAATAGATACAGGTTCTTCAACAGTAGAATTAATATCTAAATATACTATAGAGAAATATCTTGTAAAATATTTAATTAAACCAACTCCTATTATTCTACAGGACATTACAGATTCAAACCTTACAATAGATGGTAAACGTATACTTACTAACTGTGAACTAAGTTCTATATTACATAGAACTATTTTAGAAAGAGCTGTAGCCTTAGCCATTAAAAGGCTACCCTCTAAATAATGTATAACTTAATTTTAATAAAAGATGGCAGTTTTTTCTGTAAATCAAAACAGACAGCTTTATGTAGCTAAAGCTTATAAAGCAACAGTAGCAGGGACAGACCCTGTTGGTACAATATCAGTTAAGGCTGATAAAGCAAAAAAGTGTTTTTATTTTCCTTATGTAGGTGCTGATAACCTCATGAGAAGTGATTTAATTGATGTAGATAAAGTAATATATGCTAAAGCTACAGATGCTGACTCTCTAGCAATGAAGCTTAAGGCAGTACTAGTTACTCTTGACTCTAATGTTAATGGAGGTACTCCTATTTCTGGTCAAGACTATATACTTAGAGTAGCTTTCAGACAATACTTTGGTAATTCTGATGGCAATATGTACGTTAAGTATGGTGCTGTACATGGTTTTGCTGGTATGACAGCTTCAGTATTCTATGCTAAGATGGCTCATTCTCTAGCAGTTAATTTTAGTAGAGAAAGAGTAAAGCCTGTAGCTATTCATCTAATAAGTGGTGACCTTTCCTCTTCAGCAAGAACTGATGAAGGTGAGGTACTACCCACATCTACAATAGCTAAAAAGAGTAATGATGGTAGCACATTTGACCCCTTCACAAAGACTTACACAGGTATTCTAATTGAAGAGGTAGAGCAAGATTGGTCACTAGGTACTAAGAAGCAAGAGCCTGTTTACTTTGATGTATATCCTACTACTATCACAGTTAATGGTGATGAAGTATTTTGGGGAATTGCAAAGGAAGTAGCAAGCACTAAATCTATAGCTAATGGTCATAATATTGCAGACCTAGAGTATTTCTGCATGGGTGAAAGAGGTGACCAATATAGAAATATGGGCTGGCCTAATGTAATCAGGACTAAGTATCTTGTAGACCCTGAACAGAAGTATAATACTATTGATATTCACTATGCCTATGTAGGTGATGGTGTTAGTGTACAGAAGTCAGAGAAGGACATTACCATTGTAGTACCTAAGGTAGGTGCTAAAAACAATGTAAGTAATAAACTTACTAATGATATAATCACTGCTATCAATGCTGCTACAGGTTTGACTATAGCTACTCTTGATGTTTCAGCAGGTTAAAAAGAATTAAAAGGGAGGCTAATAAGTCTCCCTTTATTTGTTTAAAGGAAAAACTATGGTAACATTTAATGAATTAAGAATAACTCCTGATGGTAATACTCTAATTATAGATGTAGCAATCAAGGATTTAAGATACTATGATAATGTAGGTCTAGATACTATATTCATAGATACCCAAGACACCTTTACAGCAGAAGGCCCTTCAAGTAAAGCAGTTAAATTTCCTGTTATAAATAGTATGGGTGCTGAATTCTTTAAACAAGATTATGGCAATTACTATACTTTTAAGGGTACTCTAAAAGAAGGTTACATATATACTTTTAAAGTACCTGACAGTAATGGAAAGTATTCCATTAGTGGAGGACTTTATCCCGCAGATAAATTAACAACAGGTGCATACAAGTATGAAAAAGGAAAATATGAAAATGGAATGCTATTAGCTGTTACTACTCCTATAAAGTCTTATAGGATAGAGGTAACCAAGAATGATTCTACATTGACTTTTAAGGATAATTTATTATTTGTCTATGTAAAAACAAATGGTGCTCCTGCTTCAGATACTCCTTGTGGTATGGATGAAGAAACTACTCTAGGTGTAACACTCTATCATTATCCTATATATAATGCTATGATGAATAGTATTAAAGAATTAGAGAAAAACTGTGAAGTACCTAAAAACTTTATAAATAGTATGCTAAGATTTAAAGCATTTGAACTTGCAATAGATACAGAACATTATAATCAAGCTATCATCTATTATAATAAATTTATAAAGAATATAAACTTAAACACAGTAACCTCTAATAAATGTAATTGCTATGGATAACATGATATATGAAATACTCTATAAATACTTTAACAGTCTAGCTATCTCTGGGTATAAAAACTATGAGAAGGTATATAAAATACTGTTCTTAGTAGGTATTGAAGAGTTTATTAGAAATGATTTTTATGGGTATCTTACTAAAGAAGACTATAATGAAATAAACAAAGCTTTATATTGTATATATGGTACAGATTGTTTGATACCTGTTCCTAACTATAAAACCTATAACATGAATAAATTATATATTGGTAGTCTAAGTGAAATGGCACATAGAATAACTACTTTAGAGAATACTAAGGTAGTTAAAACAGGAGAAGAAGTTCCTGATATAAATGTAGTTAATAATTAGTTTATAAATACATATAAATTTGGTTACATCCTTGCAGATATAAGATAAAATGTTTATATTTGCAAGGATTTTTAGTTACATATAATAAATAAATTTATGAGTACATACAGAGAACTAATATATATGTGCTTAGACACATTAAAAATTACATCAGATGATGCTGTATTTACTGAAGACCACATAGTGTTTCTCCTTAATAAATATAGAAGTATATTACTTCAACAGAAGTATTCTGATGTAAGAAATCCTATATCTAGTAGCAATTATCAAACATTATGTTTAGACTTAACTTTAGATGATACTAAAAGTAGAGATGTATGTAAAGGTACTATCCTAAGAAGTGTTGAGAAAATTCCTAACTTACTTAACATTGGAAATACTGAGGTATCTTTAAAAGATTATTATCTAGGAGAAGTAACACTGGTATCTCCTAATAGATTGAGATATGTAGGTAATAATAGATGGCTACAGAATGTTATTTATTGTGCTATAGGTAATGATAATTATCTTTATTTTAAATCTTCTAATCCTCAACACATGTATCTTGAAAAAGTAGAGCTTAGAGGAATATTTGAAGACCCAATAGAAGCTGCTAAGTTATTATGCGATAAATCTAACTATTGTGATATTCTAGATACAAAAATGCCTCTAGAAGAATCATTGGTCTCTAAATTAATAGAAGTGACTATTCAATATCTGTCTAGTGGTCTTTATAAACCAGAGGATAAAGAGAATAATGCTTCTGATGATTTATCTAATTTAATGGCTTTTATAAGAAATAATATGAAATCTAATCTTCAAAAACAACTAGAAAGTTAATGGATGATTTTAGAAAAGAGGTACTTAAAGTAAATAAATCTAGAGTACATAAAGTAAATAATTCTTTAGGTGTATATAATGCTTATAAATGGCTAAGGAAGAATAAATGGTTAGATGTAGGGCCTATATCAGAGCATGATTACTATACAATTATAAGAACTGTAAATAAAGCTCTTATAAAGGATTTTTTACAGTCAGGAACTATTAGATTACCTGAAAGAATGGGAGAGATAGTATTAAGAAAATATCCAGCTAAAATAACTTTACAGAATGGTAAAGTAAAAACTAATCTTCCAATTGATTGGGATGCTACTCTTAAATTATGGTCTGAAGATAAAGAATCTTATGAAAAGAAGACTTTAATTAGAATAGAGGAAAGAGAGATATTTAAAGTGCTTTATGACAAAAGTAATGCTCTTTATAATAATAAATCATTTTATTCATTTGAGCTTAATAGAGATGTTAAAATAGCACTTAAAAAACAATTAAAGAATGGATTATTAGATGCTTTTATGTTATGTGGAAAGATTTAAGTATGGGAGAAAAAGCAGCTCTAATAAAGATAGCTGTTGATAGTGGAGTACATAGCATTGATGATATAGTTAATACTTATAATAGTTATGCTGAAGGTGGAGAGTTAAAAGATATTACTCCTACTAGGGCTACTCGTACAGCAGGAAGTATAGGAGCTTCTGATAATGAATATAAAGATGGAGGATATAAACCTTCCTCTAGAATTAAAAAACAAATAGCTAATTGGGAAGGTAGCTCAATGAAAACTAATAGAAGCTTTGAAGCAGAAGCTAGAGATTTTAATGCTTCTCTTCCTAAAGGAGCTACTAGTAAATTAACTCAAGAGCAGCTAGATGGTCTATATAGTTACAGTTATAATGTAGGTGCAGGAAACTTTAGAAAGAGAGTTAATCCAGCACTAACAAGATATTTAACAGGAAGAGGAACTATTCAAGATGTACAAAGGTCTATGTGGGCTAGTAAAGATAGTCAACTTAGAGGATTAGCTAAGAGAAGAAATGCTGAAAGAGCTATGTTAGGAAGCTATACTCCAATGAATTTTGGCCCTCTAAGTAGCACTACAACTATGATGATTAATCAATACATACCAGAGAGTAAGCCTGTAGAAATACCTCAATTAGTATTTAATAGAGACTTTAGTGATATACAGCCTACAGAACCTATAGAAACATCTAGCTATGAAGTTCCTGAAGTAGATTATAATAATTCTGCTAGAGAAATAACAGGACTTCTTGATATGATGCAAATGATAAAGAGTCCTAGAAAAATAAATATTTATACATAATGGAAAGATATATTTCAATTAAAGAAGTTTTAGATAACCTATTGGATAATCCTCTACTGCAAAACTTAACACTTGAAAGAGTAGTTAACTACACAGTAGACTTTATTAGAAAAGTAGGTATGCCTAAGCTATATATAGAGAAAACAGCTAAGCTTGAAATTAAAGATTATAGAGCTTCATTGCCATGTGACTTTTATAAAGTAATTCAAGTTAGAGCATGTAAGAATGGCTATAATCAAACATTTAGAAGTTCTACTGATAACTTTCATTTTTCAGAGGATAAAAACTACTCCTATGACTTAACATATAAACTACAAGGACAAGTCATATACACTTCTATAAAGGAAGGAACTATAGAATTGTCTTATCAAGCTATTCCTGTAGATAGTGATGGTTATCCTATGGTAGCTGATAATAGCTCATTTAGAGAAGCTCTAGAGCTTTATATTACTAAGAAAAGATATAAAGTATTATTTGATATAGGAAAGATAAAAGGAGATGTTTATAATACTACTTGTCAAGACTATGCTTGGGCAGTAGGTCAAGCACAGACTAGTTTAATAATGCCTACAATTGATGAATTAGAGTCTATTACTAACTCTTGGAATACACTAATTCCTAGAGTTACAGAACATAGAACAGGATTTATTAATAATGGCTCAAAAGAAATATTTAAACAGCAATAATTATGAATCAAGATTATCATGTATTTCAAGGAATGAGACAAGATAATTCTCCTATCAGACAAAATACTAATTTCCTTTGGGATGCTTATAATATAAGACTTACTAATAGGGGAGATAATTCACTATTAAATGTAAGTAATGAAAAGGGAAATAAAGAGCTATTAACTCTTGAAGGTAGATATATAGGTCATTGTATAGTAGGAGATTATATAGGAGTATTTACTGTGTCTAGAAAGGCACTAGATAAAAAACATTATACTAGTATATATAGAATAGACAAGACATTTAATGTTAAGACACTTATCTCAAAGTTATCATTAGCAATGAATCTTGCATATATTGAAACATTAGGAGTATATGAGGGAGAATTTGTGCAGAAAGTCTATTGGGTAGATGGGATAAATCAACCTAGAGTTATAAATATAGTAGCAGATAAACTAGCAGTAGAAGGAGGAAAGATAGATTCTGTAGATAACTATGTATATCCTGAAGGATGTTTTGACTTTATAAGAAATGTAAAGTTAGTTAATTATATAAACATTTCTAGAGAAGAAGGTAATGGTTCTTTTGCACCTGGAGTAATACAATATGCTTTCTCTTACTATGATAAGTATGGGCAAGAAACTAATATAGTAGAAACATCAGAATTACTCTATATATCTAATAATAATAGAGGAGCAAGTGCAGAAGAAAATATACCTAATACATTTAATATACAAGTTACAATACCTGATAATAAGTTTGATTATCTAAGAATCTATTCTATTCATAGAACTTCATTAGATGCTACTCCTACAGTAAAGTTAGTTACTGACATTGAACTTAATGGTAAAGCTGATATTAATTATACTGACAATGGTTTATCAGGAGATATAATAGACCCTACTAGACTACTATTTATAGGTGGAGAAACAATATCTGCTCTTACTTTAACACAAAAAGACAATACTTTATTTCTAGGTAATATAAAAACACTTAGAGAAGAAGTGCCTAGTACTGTTAAAGATATTTTCAAAGATGCTGTAAAGAATAATAAAGTCAGCTGTAATTCTAGAAGTTTAGCTCTAGAGGAGGATTATAGTAACTCTGACACTATCTATAAATGGCAAAATCAACTGCAAGCAAATGATAGTATAACTACTTTTAAAACAGGAGAAACTTATAGGTTAGGAGTACAATTACAGACAAATACTGGTAAATGGTCTGAACCTATTTGGATAGGTGACTATGAAGTACCTCATAGTATTAATAATAGACCTTATATAGATGAATCAAGTAATAGTATTATAGTTCCTTATTTAAAATTAACTCTTAGTAATAATGAAAGTGAACTACTACAAACTAAAGGCTATCAAAGAATAAGAGGAGTTATAGTATTACCTTCTACTAATGATAGAACAATATTAGCTCAAGGTGTATTATGTCCTACAGTATTCTCTGTTAAAGATAGAGTTTCCAATACTCCTTTTGCACAATCTTCATGGTTCTTTAGACCTATGACAGGTACTAGTGATGATACTATAAATGATACTGATATAATGAAAGGTTCTATTATAGCTTATAGAAATCTAGAGCCATTAAGAAGAGGTGCAGAATTTAGAGATACTGTAAATTATCATTTAGATAGAGGAGGAGAAATTCAAAACATGAGATATGGAACATTCAAAGAAATAAATGATTTAGCTGTTGAAGGTACAACTATTAACACTTTCTTTGTAGACCAAAGTATTTTAACTTTTCATTCTCCTGACATAGAATTTGATAATAATACTGAGGTAGCTATAGACAATAAAAATCTAGAATTAAATATAGTAGGCATTGCTCCTATAAAGTCTAATGTAGGAGATATAACAATACAAACATCATCTACTACTCCTGCATCAGATGATAGTGGATTTTTACATAAATCATTACTTAATACTAATGATTCTAGTAGAAGTTTAGTAGCAGGAATGTTCTATAATAGTCATATAGTAAAAGCTGATACTAATGCAAAGTCTTTCTCTTCTTATGAATCTACAAATAATAATGGTAAGTCTATAACTAGTGTAAGTTGGATGATATATCCTTGGCAAAGGTCAGGGTCATTAAATAATGATTGTGTAAGACCTGCTGATAAAGGTACTAGAACTTCTGTTCTTAAAAGAAAAATAATATCAAATCTTAGATTCTCTAGAGATAACTCATGGTTTAATACTATATGGAAACCTTCAATGGGTATAACTTCTGTATCTATATTTAATAGCAATGAAATATCATTACTTAAAATTCCTGCACCTTTAAATTCTAGGATGAATGACATTAACTACTATGGTAACATAGATACTTTAATAACTACTGATAAAACCTATACCTTTCAAACATCTAGTGTTAAGGATTGGAAAACTGGAGTTAATAAAGGAAATCCTTTTGTTGCTACAACTATAGAAGGTATTCCCTCAGAAGCTTATCAATATGCCAATCAATTAGGTTGGACTACAGAACCTGTAAGAATGAAGTATAAATCTACTCCACATGCAGTATTTGCTCTTAATTATAAAGATAGTGATGTTCCTGTATCATTACCTAACATCAATGGTATAAATCCAAGTATTAGCCTTAATGGAGTAGGTTCTCCATTTTGGATAAAACAAAACAAAGGGAAAAGTATAGTTATTAATAGATATATAGAGATACCTTATTTTATATCACACTATGTACCAGATATTATTAATAGTCCTATTACAGAAGAAGAGAAGGTTAGTAGAATACAAGATGTTCTAAGAGAACATTGTATTCCTTCAACAGGATATAAAGGAGGAGATTATATATTAACATTTAGTAGCAGTACTACTACTCTAGGAGAATGTTTTGATATTTATAAATCTGTAGATGTAGATGAAAATACTCTAGAGTGGTATAAAATGAATAGATTTGGTTATCAATATTGTAAGTATACAGGAGAGAATTATACTTATATTATAAAGGATGATTATTTAGAAGCCTATTATCCTAATGGACAGCAGGGTGCAGTTGCTTTTAGAAGACTAAAAAATGATGATGTTTATAATGTAAGTCAAGATGTTGTTTCTTATGGAACTTCAAAACCTATATCTAATGGATTATATATTGCAGAGTTAAGAAGAGCAGAAACACCTGTAAATAGATTTGGAGGTACTACAGAAGAAGCTTTAAAGAATAATCTATGGATACCAGCAGGTAAACCTTCTATAATAAATGGTAGTGTTAGTATAGACTTTACTTATGGAGATACCTATTATCAAAGATATGATTGTTTAAAGACTTATGCTTTTACTAATGAAGATGAAAATAGTATAGTAGATATAGGTTCTTTTATGTGTGAAACTAGAGTTAATCTTGATGGTAGATATGATAAAAATAGAGGGCAAAGCAGCAACTTAAATATGTCTCCTGCCAACTTTAATCTTATTAATAAAGTATATTCTCAGAAAGATACTTTCTTTAATTATAGAATATATGACAAGAGTTTCTATTATACTAAGCAAAATAGTTCTCAAATACTATGGTCTTTACAAAAGAATAATCTTGAAGATATAGATACTTGGACTAATGTTACATTAGCTAACTCTCTAGAATTAGATAGAAGTAATGGAGTATTAAAATCTCTTCAAGTATTTAATGAAACAATACTTGCTTTTCAAGATAAAGGCATAAGTCAAGTATTGTTTAATAGTAGAGTACAGATACCTACTTCTGATGGAATCCCTATTGAAATAAGTAATAGTTATAAAGTAGATGGAACTAGAACTATAAGTGATACTGTGGGATGTCAGAGTAGTAGAGCTATTACTAAATCACCTTTAGGTTTGTATTTTATAGATAGTAATACAAGTTCTTTCTACTTGTTTAATGGACAGTTAAGTGACTTAGGTACTAAATGTGGTATTACCACATGGCTTAAAGATAGTCAAGAATATAGTAGTAGTTATCTAAAGTTAAGCTATGACCCTAAATATAAAGATGTATATATTCACAACAGTAAAGAAGCTTTATGTTATTCTGAACAATTAGAACAATGTACCTCTAGAATGGGTTATTCTAAGACTGACATGATTTACTTTAATAATGAAAGTATATCATATAGTATAGATAATAAGAACTTTGAACAGTATGATACAATACTATGGGAGAACTTTAAGGGAGAGTATAACAAGTTATTCAATAAGGTTGATTTACCCTACTTTACATATATAAGTAATGAAAATCCTACTTATACAAAGATATTTGATACTATAGAATATAGAGCTAATTTCTATAGTAATAATAACTATGTATCAGACAAATCATTTGACTGGATAAGAGTACAGAATGATTATCAAGATACAGGTAATAAACCTCTTACACAAAGTAGAACTTATGTATATAAAAATAATGCTTCTTTGAGACATAAATATAGAATATGGAGAGCACAGATTCCAAGAGAATTAAACTCTAGAAATAGAATAAGAGATATATGGTCTTCAATTACTCTAGGGTTTAATGAAAGTGAAGATACTAACTTTAAGTTTGAATTAGGTGATATTTCAACTAAATATTCAATATGATTTAATAGGGATGTAAGAGAAATCTTATGTCCCTATTATTTTTATATTTAGATACTTGGCAATATCATCTATTTTATGTATCTTTGCACAAGTAAACTTATAAGTTATGGCTAACAGAATTAATAATAAAAGATATAATAAACCATTAAGTTATATGGATAACTACTTCTTTAATAGTAGTCAGATGCAAAATGACCCATACAGACTTAATGGTAGATACTCTACTCCTGCTATTGTAGATGGTATGGGTGGAGCACAGAA
>ERZ779835.206-NODE-206-length-13811-cov-5.698023_pt1 | contig 13811 bp, 11 predicted proteins | sample MGYA00511382_ERZ779835 | MGnify/ENA primary metagenome ERZ779835 (study PRJEB29588, sample SAMEA2150814) | human gut metagenome | biome: human gut; feature: human-associated habitat; material: faeces | place: Denmark | collected 2008/2010 ... | reverse complement strand
TAACTATCCCTGTGTTTATTATATATTTGTCAAAAAATAATTTTAAAATAAATATTTACAAAAATGATAAAAAAATAATTTTATTTCTAGGTCTCATTATATTTGTTGGACTCATACAAAATTTTAGATTAAATTTTCAAAGTCCAAAATATTATTTGTCTGATTTGTTATTATTTTTAAAGTTCTTTTTAGGGTATTTCCTTTCAAGGTTAACATTAGACAAAAAATTTTTTGATAAATATAATAAAAAGATTAAGAATCACGTTAAATTAGTCACTATAATTTTATTTTTATTTACTATAGCAAATTACATATTTAAGTTATATCCAGCTCAAGTGAGATACGGAATCATATCTAACCAATTATTTTATTCTCATCCTACATATTTGGCAGCTGTATGTATTTTCTTATTTGCTTTATATGTTATTTCTAATGACAAAAAATTTGACATAATTAATATTATTTTAATATTTCTTGTAATATCAACCTTAAGGATTAAAGCCATAGCATCAGCTATGGGAGTAATTATAATTTACTCAATTATTCAAAGAACAAACAAAAAAATTAATTTAAACAAATTTGCAATATTAGCCATCTTACTGGTAATAGTAGGATATTCGCAATTTCAATATTATTTTTTAAGTGACGGATTTGCTAGAAAAGAATTACTTTTTACATCATTTAAAATAGCAGGTGATTATTTTCCGTTAGGAACTGGATTTGCAACCTATGCAACGTATTTTTCTGGAGTTTCATACTCTCCAGTATATTATAAATATGGATTAAGCACCATATGGGGCTTAGGAGTAGGAGAAAACTTTTTTTCAGATTCATTTTGGCCAGCAATTCTAGGTCAATTTGGATATTTGGGATTACTTTCATATTTATTAATCATTTTATGTTTATATAGACAAATTCAAAGTGAATATAATTCTGAAAATAATAAAATATATATAGCAAAAATAGTATGTCTTTTATATTTATTAATATCAAGTACATCAGAATCTGCTTTTTTTAATACTATTGCAATACCTTTATCTTTAATTATCGGTATTATGTTTAATGAGGAGGAAATCAAAAATGATGGAAAATAATAAAATAATACACTATTGTTGGTTTGGAAGAGGAAAAAAATCCAAATTAATAAAGAAATGCATTAAATCATGGAAAAAATATATGCCTGACTATAAAATAATAGAGTGGAATGAAGATAATTTTGATGTTAATTGTAATCCGTATGTTAAAGAAGCATACCAAAAGAAAAAATATGCTTTTGTCTCAGATTATGTTCGATTAAAAGTTATTTATGACAATGGTGGAATATATTTAGACACAGATGTAGAACTCTTAAAAAGAATACCAGACAAAATAGTAGAATCAGGATATTTTGCTAAAGAAAGTGAAAATGCTATTGCTACGGGTCTTGGATTTTCTGCAAAAAAACACAATAACATAATAAATTTAATAATGGAATCTTACAATGGAGAACATTTTATTAATGAAGATGGAACATTAAATACATACACGTGCGTAAATAGAACCATGGATGTTTTGAAAAAAAATGGTTATAATATAACACCTACTACAAAAAGTATTGATGATATACCTATTTTTTCACCAGAATATTTTTGTGGATACGATTTGAAAACAAATCACTACAATATAACCTCAAATACTATCTCAGTTCATCATTATGCTGCAACGTGGCAAAGTAAAAGTACCAGAATTGCTAAAACAACAAAAAAAATTATAAGTAAATTAATTGGTGAAAAAGCTTATAAAAATATTAGTAAATTAAAAAGGAGATAATTGATTATGAAGAAAGTTGGAATAATTTCAGAATTAACACTATCCAATGCAAATTATGGAAATAGATTACAAGCTTATGCATTAAATGTTTATATTTCCAATAAATATAAATATGATGTAACATCTCTAATCACTGATAAAATAAATTACAAAAAAAGAACTTTAAATTTATTAAGAAGAGCATTTTATAAAATAAAAGATTTTTCTTACAAAAAAATAAAATATTGTGATATTTCAGATAGGATTGAAAATTGTAACAAGTTCACTAATTTGATAAAAAATAAAGAATATTACACTATAAATGATATTGTTAACGAAAATTATGATATTTTAATAGTTGGTTCTGATGTTGTATGGGCACAATTTCATGGTGGATTAAATGAACTTAAATTTTTAAATATACCAAAATACCAAGGAACAAAAATATCATACGCTGCATCTTTTGGAAAAAATTGGATTCCAGAAGAAAATAAGGAAAGTATATATAATGATTTAAGAGAATTTGATGGTATTTCAGTTAGAGAAAAGAGTAGTGTAAATTTATTAGAAGAAATTGGCATTAATAATGTAACACACGTATGCGACCCAACGTTATTATTAGAAGCAGAAGAATGGAGAAAAATTGAATCTAAATGTGATAAAATAAAAGAAAAATATATATTTACTTATCTGCTTGGAGATGATAGCAATCAAAAAGAACAAATCAAAAAATATGCAAAAAAGAAAAAAATTAAAATAGTAAATATTCCAAATCCAAATGGAGTTTATAATAAAAATGATGAAAACTTTGGTGATATAAATATCGAAAATTGTTCACCTCAAGAATGGTTGTGGTTAATAGACAATGCTGAATATGTTTTTACTGATAGTTTTCATGGTACAATATTTTCATCAATATTTGAAAAGAAATTTTTTGTAGTAAAAAGAAAATATTCAACAAATATAAATATTAGAATGACTGATTATTTAAAATATATTAATCAATTTGACAAATTTATTTCAGATTTTGAAGATTTAGATCAAAAGGTATGGGACTACGGCAGTATAAATGAAAAATTATCTGAATTTAAAAAAATTTCAATAAATTATTTAAATAAATATTTAAAAAAATAGATTTTAATGATTAGAAAGGAAGAAACATGATGGAGAGTAATCAAAGAAAACTTGGTGCATTTTTATCTTATTTATCAATAATAATAAGTACTATTGTGCAATTGCTATATACTCCTTTTCTAATTAGAATGTTAGGACAAAGTGAATATGGTTTGTATTCACTTGTTTCTTCAATTATTGGATATTTAGCAGTTCTTGATTTAGGGTTTGGGAATGCTATCATAGTTTACACAGCAAAATATAGAGCACAGAAAAAGTATAATGAAGAAAAAAAATTACATGGAATGTTTATGGTGATTTTTTGTTTAATAGGAATATTAGCATCAATACTTGGATTAATATTGTATTTCAATGTAAATAATATATTTGGAAGCAGTATGACAAATCTTGAATTAAAAAAAGCGAAAGTAATGATGTTAATATTGACATTTAATTTAGCTATAACGTTTCCATTTAGTATCTATTCTTCAATAATAAGTGCATATGAAAAATTTACTTTTCAAAAAATAATGTCTATTATAAATACTTTATTAAAGCCTTTTTTGATGATTCCATTGTTGTTAATTGGTTACAAATCAATTACAATGACTTTAGCTATTACAGTTGTTAATATATTTGTTCTTCTTTCTAACTATATATATTGTAGAAAAAAATTAAATATAAAAATAAGATTTATGGGTTTTGATAAAATACTATTTAAAACAGTATTTGGATATTCTATTTGGATCTTTTTAGGAGTAATCGTCGATAAAATTAATTGGAGTGTTGATCAATTTGTTTTAGGAGCAGTATCGGGAACAATAGCCGTATCTTTATATTCAGTAGCCAGTCAGATAAACACTTTATTTATAAATCTTTCGACAGCAGTTAGTGGTGTATTATTACCAAAAATGAGTAAAATGGTCGCGAGTAAAGCTGATAATAAAGCTATAACTGAAGAGTTCATCAAAGTTGGTAGAATTCAATACTTTATAATTTTTTTACTGGCAAGTGGCTTTACTTTGTTAGGCAATGAATTCATGATAACATGGGCTGGAAAAGATTTTCAGCAGGCATACTATATAGCACTTATATTAATAATACCTCTGTGTATACCACTTATTCAGAATTTAGGAGTAAGTATAATGCAGGCAAAAAATATGCATAAATTTAGAAGTATATTATTATTTTGTATCGCTATAGCTAATATTTTTATTAGCATACCACTAGCAAAATTATACGGTGGTATAGGCAGCGCAATAGGTACATCGATTTCTTTAATTATTGGAAATGTTATAATACTAAACATTTATTATTATAAAAAAGTAGGAATAAATGTAATAAAATTTTGGAAAAATATTATAAAAATGACTATTCCATTTATAATACCTGTTTTAACACTACTTATATTAATGCATGTAATTAAATTAAGTGGATACTTAAATTTGTTGATATTTGGAAGTATATATTCATTTATTTATTTTGTAACTTGTTATTTTCTTGTAATGAACCAATATGAAAAAGATATTGTTAATAAAATTTTTTCAAAATTAAAAATAAAAAGGAGTTAAAATGAAAAAAAATTATTGGCAATCAGTTAGAGGATTGTGCATATTATTGGTAATATTGATACACACGCTTTATTTTACAAATAGTTTTTATATTAATTTATCCAATGTTATTACTAGAAGAATAATTAATTTTTGTGTTGCAGTATTTATTTTTATAGCTGGATATTTTACAAAAATTGAAAAAGGGTTTTATAAAAAGAAAATAAACAGAATAGTTATTCCACTAATAATATGGGATGTTATATATACAATATATTTTTATATTATAAATAGAACTTCAATTACTTTTATAGGATTTGTAAAGGATTTAATTATTTCATCTAAAGGAATTCATTTATATTATTTATATGTGTTAATCCAATTATTCTTTTTAGCACCTTTTCTTTTAAAAATAAAATCAAGCAAAATAAAATATCTACCATTATTTATAACACCTATATATAATACTTTGATTATTACTTTAAAAATACTCTATAACATTGATGTTCCTTTCTATAACTATTTGATATTTGGCTGGATATCTTATTATTATTTGGGTCTAATTATAAATGATTTAAAAGTAAAAAACAAAAAATCACTATTTTACTTAACTTTTTTATTAACAATTGTTGAAGGAGTGGTTTTATTTTTATATAATACCCAACTATATAATAATGCAATATCACAATTGACAACTTTTAATGCACTTTATTCAATAGTTATATGTATAATTCTATACAATAATTATCATGAAAAAAGTGTAGATTTTTTTACAAAATTAGGAAATTATTCGTTTGGAATATATTTATCTCATTTATTAGTATTACAATTTGTCAAAAAATTTTATAGTTTGATTAACTTAAACTACTACATAAATGTAGTAGTTATATATATAACTACTGTTACAATATGTTATTTTATTAATGAATTTTATTATGAGAAAGTTAGGAGATTATTAATATGGAAGAAATAGTTACTAAAATAAAATGTTCTGGGTGTAGCGCTTGTGCAAATGCCTGCCCTAAAAATGCAATTGAAATGATTAAAAATGAAGATGGTTTTATTCATCCTAAAATTAATAAGCATAAGTGTGTAAATTGCGGATTATGTAAAAAAAATTGTCCAGTATTAAATACCTCTGAGAATAAAAGTCTAAACCAATGTTATGTTGCTTACAGTAATGACGAAGATGCAAAAAAAACATCATCATCTGGTGGAATCTTTGACTTAATTGCAAAAAATATTTTGAAAGATCATGGAATTGTAGTTGGAGCTGCTTTTAATGATAAAATGGAATTAAAACATACAGCAATTGAAAAAATAGAAGATTTAGAAAAGTTAAAAGGATCTAAATATTTGCAAAGTGAATTAGATAACATTTTTTCTTATATAAAAGAAAAAATTAATAGTCGTAAGGTTTTATTTGTTGGAACACCATGTCAAGTTGCTGGATTACATGCCTTTTTAAAAAAAGATTATGATAACTTAGTTTGCGTTGATTTATTTTGTCATGGCGTTCCAAGTCCTAAATTATTTACAAAATATATTAAAGAATTAGAAAAAGATAATAACTCTAAAGTTATAAATTATAACTTTAGAGATAAAAAAACAGGTTGGGATTCATACTCAAATACTTGTAGATTGAAAAATAATAAAGAAATTAGTCAGTTACAAAAAGATAATAATTATATGAAATTATTTTTATCTGATATTGCATTAAGAGAAAGTTGTTATAATTGCAATTTTAAATTAGGAAATAAATATTCAGATATAACTCTAGGTGATTTCTGGGGCGTTCAAAAATATTATCCAGAAATGTATAATAAACAAGGAGTATCAGCCATTATTGTAAATACTGAGAAAGGTCAAAAAGTTTTTGAAGATATTTCAAATGATTTAAGTTATAAAGAATGTAAATTAGAAAATATAGTTTCTGGTAATCCATCATTAGCAATTTCTGGAAAAACTCCCAAATTAAGAAATGAATTTTTTGATGAACTTGATAATAAAGATATTGATTATCTAACAAAAAAGTATCAGAAAAAAATATCTTTGATTAGTAAACTAAAAAATAAAATAAAAAGTTTAATTAAAAAGCTTATTAATAAGTAAAATATTTTGTTAATTATCAATAATAAGTATAGACAAAAACTGTTTTTTTATGAAGCCAACGAGGAATCGTTGACTTTTTTTATAAAAATGGAAATTTGACAAGAAATTTTAAAAGTGATATTTATTTAACAAAGGAGGAATAACCATGCTTATCTTTTCAAACGAAACAATTAAACTTTTAAATAAATTAAAAGATGCAAGAGAGAGCGCAGAATTATCAAATGATATAGAGACATTAGTTTATATGAATAACGGAGTTCTACCTTTTAATTACAAAATAATTAATAATATTATAAGAAAATATTATGATGATATTGTAACAGTATCTAATCTAAACGATATTGACCATACTTCTGTCAATTTAAAAAGACCTATCGTAACTATGGAAGAAGAAATATCAAACTTAGTTAAGATACTTAAAAAAGTTGGTATATATAGGTACTTAAAAAGTAAATCAAAAGAAGATTATTTAGATATTTTATCTAAAAATAATTTTGTTGAATTATTTATTAATAGTAGATTAGTACAGGAGTAAAAGTTATGTTAAAAGAATTAATAGAAGATGTAAAAGAAATAAATTCAGAAAATGATATTTTTGGTACATACCAAAAAGCTTTATCAATCACTAAATTTATTGAACTAGAAGAAAATGAAAAACTATTATCTGAGAATAACTTAATCGCCATATATGGCGAGTGGGGGACTGGTAAAAGCTGTTTGATGAAAACTATTGCCAGTAAATTAAATAAACAAAAATATGATATATCATGGTTTGATACTTGGAAATACGAACATGATGATAATCTTGCATACTCTTTATTTAAATTTATAGGTCAAAATCGCTTCTTAGAACAACAAAAAATTAAAAGTATTTTAAGTAGTGTCTATGGCATATTCAAAAGTCTTACTAATGTAAACTTTGGTGCTTCTAAAAAAATAGATAATATAATAAATAAAATTGTCGAAGCAGGTCAAGAAATGTCGAAAAATGTCGAAGACCAAAAATGTTTATGGGAAAAAATAAATGAATTTGAACATGCTTTTGCCAGTATAACGTTTGATAATAATAAAAAATTAATCGTATTTCTAGATGACTTAGATCGTTGTGAATCAGAAAATATTATCACTTTAATTTCTGCTATAAAATTATTATTATCAATCAATAAAAATATTATCTTTATAATTGGTTTAGATAAAAAAGCTGTTACGTTAGCTTTAAGAAATAAATATAATAATGATTTTAATAAAGCCGATGAATACTTAGAAAAAATATTTCCTATAAACTTTGAAATAACTAATAACTTACAAAATAATAATCTCATAGATTATATCAGTAATGCTACTGGACTAAATACAATTGATTCTAAAATAATCTTAAATTTATTTAAAGAATTAAACTTTTCTAACGCTCGTCACATTAAAAAAGTATTAAGAAAATATTATCTATCGAAGAATTATTTAAGTACTAAAATAGACATAAATAATAAATATTTTGTTTCAATAATTATATATACCCTAATTTTAAATATTTTTTACAATGATGAATATAAAGCTCTTTTATTAAAAGATAAAGAAAAAATATATGAAAATATTAGATTAACTCGTAAAGATCGCGATGGAAATACTTCTGAATATCCATTTTCAAAATATAAATTACAAAGTAACTGGTCAAGAGAAAATTCATCTTCTTTAAATATATATGATTTTCTTATTAGATTTTCTTCTTATAAGCATCAGAGAAATTATCTTCACCTTGCATATGTAAGGACAGCTTCTATGGCAGGAATTGAAGTTAATGATTGGTTAGCTTTATTTGATAATAGTATTTGCCGTGATTTTATTAAATTTTCTTTAGCAAATGAAGATATTTTCTCTTGCTTATTGCAAAATAATTCAGTAAATGATGCTATAACATATGATATTTTAAAAGAAGTGGATAATATTGTTTAAATTAATATTTATATAATAGTATTACATTAATAATATAAATAAAGCCTGTGATTAAAAAACACAGGTTTTTGTCTAAATAAATTCCTCGAATAGTCCAAAGGTTTAGTTAGTTACTTTAAGAAGTAAATGCAACTTTTAAACATTTAATGTCTAAACTTACATTTATGTTTTTAATAATATAATAACGATTATAATTTGACAAAAATAAAAATAGCGATAAAATAGTAACATATTATTTGCATATTTGTGAAAAAAACACAAAAGCACTAAAAATAAATATATTTTTTGATACTTTTAGTATATAATATTTATAGGAGGGGATAAAAATGCTTATAGAATTTAGCGTTAAGAACTTTTTGTCTTTTAAAAATAAAGTAACATTATCTATGGAAAAAGGTAATGGTGATGAAAACTTAGATAACATAATATCTACTAAGAACGTTGATTTACTTAAAACAGCTGCTATATATGGAGCAAATGCTTCAGGGAAATCTAATTTAATAAAAGCCTTAACATTTGCAATTTTATTTGTTAGAAATTCTAACAATAATACTGTTGGAATGAGATTACCTATAATTAATTCATTTATGTTCGATGTATTTACAATGGGAAAACCTAGTGAATTTGAATTTGATTTTATATCTAATAATATTAGATATAAATATGCATTTAGTGCTGATGCTACTAAAGTTTATACAGAATCATTAGATGCATATTATACTCAAAAACCTACTAATATATTTACAAGAACAAATACAAATCAATATACATTTCCCAAAGCTGAAGAATCAAAACTAAAATCAATAGAATCTAAAAATACTGAAAACAAATTATTTTTGGCTACTGCTACTAACTGGAATTATGAAAAAACAAAAGATGCATACTTATGGTTCGTAAATTGCATTGATACGTATAATTCATTTGATAGTATTTCAAAAGAAAATTTAATTAAATATAGTAATAATATAGAATTAAAAAAATTTGCTTTAAATATGTTAAAAGAATTTGATATTTTTATTAAAGATTTGAAAGTTAGTTACGAAGAAAAAGAAATGGATACTAATATGGTTAATATGTTCGTTCCACCAGTAGCAAAAGCAGCCGGAACGCCTATGGTATCTGATGTGAAAATTGAATTAATACATGAAGTTGTTGATAAAAATAATAATAAATTTAATATAGGCATGGGACTTGAATCTGAATCAGAAGGAACTCGAATTTTATTTTCTTTAGCTCCGTTCCTAAAGTATGCATTTGAGGAGAATAAAGTTATAGTAATAGACGAATTAGAAAAAAGTTTACATCCAGCTATAGTAGAATACATAATAAAAATGTTTAATAATAAAAAAATTAATAAATCTAATAGTCAGTTAATATTTACTACTCATGCAACAAATTTATTAAGTTTAGAGTTGTTTAGAAGAGATCAAATATGGTTTACAGAAAAAGATTCAAAAACAGCTGCCTCAGATTTATATCCACTTGATTCGTTCTCAGTTAGAAAAGATGAAAATATACAAAAAGGTTATATAAATGGTAGATACGGAGCAATTCCATTTATAAGAGATATTGATTTATGGCTAGAGGACAATTAAAAAAAAGTAAGAAAAAACCCTTAACTGTCATATGTTCAGAGGGTGGCAAAAAATCTTCAGAATACTATTATTTTAGAAATCATGCTAACAGAGATTTAAGAATTCAATTTTCTACAGGCAATAGTACAGATCCTAAGGGTATGTTAGAAGATTTACTAAAATATATTCGTAATGAAGATATAGCTTCAGAAGATAATTGTAGAATCTTCTTAGTACTTGATACAGATTTAGATGAAAGACGAATAAGTGAAATAAAAAAAATAGAACAAAAATGCATTGATAATAATATAGAAATAGTTACATCAGCTCCAATTTTTGAAATATGGTATTTGATGCATTATCGAAACAATAGATTAAATTTTCAAACAAGCAAAGAAGTAAAAAGGGAATTACAAAATATAAATGGTACGTATGCAGAAAGTATGGATATGTACAAAATAATTAAAGAGTCAACAGATAATGCAAGGAGTACTGCCCAATCTCTTGAACAACAAGTTATTAGGAATAAAGACGATTTATTAAGCTCAAATCCACATACTAGTATATATAAAATACTAGATGCTATTGATGAATTTAACAATCTAAATAATTAATGATAGTTTCCACCAGTACAAACTTAATTAACAAGAATTGTATTGGTACTTTTTTAGTGCTGATTGTCAAATAGTGTGTAGATACAAATAAGCAATGATTAATCTTAGAAAGCTAACGTGGAAACGTTGGTTTTATTATTTTATTACAGGATAATTATTTAGATGTTATATTTGAAAATGTTAATAATATGCAAATTATTTTTCATTCTTATTACGCAATAGAAGAAATATTTTGTAATTATGATTATTTAATAAATTTATGATTATTTAATAAATTATTATAATTACAAAATTTAACGTAATCATAAAATGTGTTAAAAAAATGGCAAAAATTTAACATATTTCTTGCATATGTTAAAAAATAGTGTAATATTATATATGAGGAGATGATAATATGAAGTTATTACCATTTAATGATTTTGATTTAAAAACATCAAGAATTCTTGAAGCATTAAATGAAGCTTCTAGATCCCTTGCAGAATTAAAAGGATTCGCTAATTCAATTCCTAATCAACACATTTTAATAAATGCTATTACAATAAATGAAGCTAAAGACAGTAGTGAAATTGAAAATATAGTTACTACTCATGATAGTATTTATAAAGTTTTAACAGAAAGTGGATATAAAGATGAGTCTGCCAAAGAAGTTGTTGATTATAGAAGTGCTATTTGGCGTGGATATGAAATAATTAAAGAAAAAGGGTTTATTTCAACTAATGTTTTAGTAGAACTTCAAGGAATGATTGAACACAATAAAGCTGGTGTAAGAAAGAATCCTGGAACTAAATTAGTTAATAGTAAAACTGGAGAAGTAATTTATACTCCACCACAAGAAGAAAAAGAAATTAGAGATTTATTAAAAAATCTTGAAGATTATATTAATGAAAACGATGATGAAGTTGATCCATTAATTAAAATGACTTTAATTCATTATCAATTTGAATCTATCCATCCATTTTATGATGGAAATGGTAGAACTGGAAGAATATTAAATGTTTTATATTTAGTATTAAATAATCTTTTAGATAGTCCAATTCTTTATTTAAGTAATTATATTAATAAGAATAAAGATCAATATTATAAATTATTTACTGAGTTTAGAGAAAATAATAATTATGAAGATTGGATTATTTATATCTTAAAAGGAATAGAAGAAACATCTAAAAATACTATTGAATTAATTAAAATAATTCAAGGTGAGATGAAATCTTATAAAGAAGAGTTTATGACTAAATTACCTAAGATATATTCTGATGAATTATTAGATTCATTATTTTTTGAAGTATATACTAGAATCAACTATATTGAAGATAGATGTGGAATAACAAGACAAACTGCTGCTACATATTTAAATAGTTTAGTTGATGCTGGACTTCTAGAATTTGAAAAAGTAGGTAGAGAAAGTATTTATAAAAATACTAGATTAATTGATTTATTAAGCAAATTTTAATTATATGAAAAAATAATAAAAAAGAACTATATACCTAACAGACACAAAATTCTTTTTTTTCTTAATGGAAGAATTCATTAACATTACTATCTATCAATTAGTGGCAATAGTCAAACCATAGCAGATGTATCGCATCAAATAAAAGAACAACACTATTAAAAGAAAGTGTTGTTTTTTGTAATCTGTGATGATATTATTTTAGTTATTTAAAAGATTTAGAGAATCTTTTATCTTAGTTATTATAAACTCTTCTAAATTATTTTTATTATATTTTTTACGAATACATTTTTTATTATCAAAATCATATTTCCAAAATTGATCCAATTCTTCATTTATTTCAAAGATTACTTCTTCATTATAAAGATATATGTTATTTTCGTTTAAACTTATTAAAATATTAATTTTTCCCCAATCTGTTGAAAGTAATATTATATTATTATAAAAGCTTAAATTATTATAAAATTGTTCAATTATTTGCTTTTTATCATCCAAGATATTAATCATTATATCAAAATCATCCATGTCATACATTTCATATTCAATTATTAAATTATTGACATTTAAAAAATTTTTAAAATTATATGAATTAAAAATTTCCTTCAACATTAAATCAAAGTTATAAATAAATAATTCGTTCTTTTCACTAAACATCTCTTGTTCATTAAATCTAGCAACTTCTAAGAAGTTGTCTAAAAAATCAGGAATATCATTATATTTAAAAGCTTTATGTAATGAAGGAAGCTGTGGATACATTACATTTGTTATTATATTAATTGTTTCATAAAGAGTATTATATATATCATAGTAACTATCTCCATAGGACTTATCAATTCCTAAGTGCATAATACAATTTCTAAGAAAGCCTAAATTATTTAATATATTTTTAAAAGCTTCATCAGCTGCTTTCAACATATCAATTGTTTGACTTGTAAACTCATCTACTTCTCTTGAAGATAAGTCTTGATTCTCAATTTCATCGTATCTATCTACTATTTTTACAGTCATAGGCAAATAATAATCGAAGAAATTAGAAATATTTTTTAATTTTTTAGGTTGTTTTTTTATTCCATCTATTATTTTTGATGTAGTATTATTAATATCTTCCATATATTTTTTAAGTTCATTATCTTCAATTTGCTTCTTCATTTCTTTTATATGATTGTTTTGTTTTTCTGCTTCTTCTAATGCTTTTCTCAAATTATAGTTTTTATAACTTAATTTGTCAGTTTTATTTTTAGTAAGTACTAACTCTCCTGCTACAAATGCACTTGTTCCAATTGCAAGAGCTGGTAAGAGTGGTACCGATAAAGCTAGATAAGGTACTCCAAAAAATACACTTCCTATTACTGCTGATAAGGTATCTTTATTCTTCATCTAAATCACCACTAATTATATCCTCTTACTTCTTTAAAAGCAGTTAGTAAATCTCTTTTTCCATCAAATACTTTGGCATTAGTAAGGTCAGCTATTTGTTCTAACTCATACTCTTCAGCACTTCCAAAAGTAATACTATAAACAGGTATTTCTTTTTTCAATTTTTTATAATATGATGACAATGTATTAAAACTACCAATATTAATCATACCGTCTGTCATAGCAATTATTGTCTTAGTATAATCATCACTTTCTTTATTTAATATTCCTAAACCTTCAATGATTG
>ERZ779835.200-NODE-200-length-14007-cov-4.576261_pt1 | contig 14007 bp, 10 predicted proteins | sample MGYA00511382_ERZ779835 | MGnify/ENA primary metagenome ERZ779835 (study PRJEB29588, sample SAMEA2150814) | human gut metagenome | biome: human gut; feature: human-associated habitat; material: faeces | place: Denmark | collected 2008/2010 ... | reverse complement strand
CAATTGGTTTTTGAGTTTCGATATAAGGACTATTAATTGAAAGTGTAATAACATCATCACCATTTAATTCAGATGTAATTATACTTTCTACTTTTTCTTTTTGAATTGTTAAATTAGCACCTTCTTTAACTTCTTCATTCTCAACAGTCATATATAATTCACTATTTTTAGAAATTATGTAATATTCTCCATTTCCGGCTTCTTTTATAATCCATTTTTGTGCATCAGAGCCATTGTTAGCATATTGAGTAATCTTAGTTCCAATTATTGTAGTTCCATTGGCAAGTTCTATTGATGTATTTGCATGTGTTGCAGTTATTGTGTAATATCCATCACCAACATATTTTATATAAGGGCTACCACATTTAGGACATACTGTAGGAATAACTTCCTTGTAGCCACAGTAATGACAAACAAGTCTTTCCTGATTTTTATGATATGTTAAACTAATATCACAGTGAGGACATTTTATTTCTTCACCACAACTTCTACACATTACAAAAGTTGAATATCCTCTTCTGTTTATTAACAAAACAGCCTGCTCTTTTTTATTTAAGGTTTCAATTAAACTTTGTTTTAAACTTCTTGATAAAACACTTCTATTTCCTGACATTAATTCTTTGCGCATATCAACTATAAATGATATTGGCAATTGTTTATTATTAGCTCTTTTATTAAGGGTTAAAAGCTTAATATCACCATTTAAAGCTCTATAATTTGTTTTAACACTTGGAGTTGCACTTCCATAAATTAGAGGACAATTATGATATTTCGCTCTTTTTTTGGCAACAAAATGTGCATCATATCTAGGATTATTATCCTGAATATAGCTTTCAGACTGCTCCTCATCCATAATAATAAGCCCTATATTATCCATAGGAACAAATAACGCCGATCTAGCACCTACAACAATTTTAGCTTTACCTTCTTTAATTCTTCGCCATTCATCATACCTTTCGCCTTCTGACATTTGACTATGCATAATTGCAACCAAATCATTAAATCGAGCTCTAAAGCGAGAAGCCATTTGTGGAGTTAAAGAAATTTCTGGTACAAGCATAATAGCATCCTTACCATTTTTTATTGTATCTTCGATTAAATTTAAATAAACCTCAGTTTTACCTGACCCACATACACCCTTAAGCAAAAATTCATTAAATCCTTTACTTTCTTTAATCTCATTATAAGCCTTAAATTGTTCATCATTTAGAATTACCTTTTTATCAGGAACCTTATTCAAGGAAGCACTCCTATAAAGTTCATTAAAAAGAATTTCAATTGCACCATTATTAGCTAAAGTTTGAAGAGCTGATTTTGAATAGCCCATATCATTTATAAGCATACTATAATCACAATCACAATTAGCTTCTTGAAGATATTTGATAATTTCTTCTTGTTTTTTTGATGAAACCTTTAAAGTATCCTTAAGTCTTACAAGTTTTTGATATTTTTTATGATTTTTCTCCTTTAAATCAGTGAAAATATCGACAAAACCTTTTTGCTTTAATTTTTTTATTTCGCATAAAACATTCTTAAATTCATCAAGAGGTACAATATTCCTCTTACCTTTTATTAAATTAATTGAATTTAAACTATTATCATAATTTTTAAAGTCTACAAGTTTAACATAATTTGCTTTTAATGATGATGGTATCATCATTAAATAATTTTCTATTAAAAAAGAAAAATATTCGCAAGATAATAAAGCACCAAGTTTAATAAGCTCGTCATTAATTACTGGTTCAAAATCTAAAAGACTTATAATTGATTTTATGGAATATAAAGATTCCTCTTCATTATTAAGATTTATAACAAATCCCATTAAATTTCTTTTACCAAAGGGAACGAATACGCGAGAACCTACTTTTATGATGCTTTCATATTGCACTGGTACTAGGTAATCATAGGATTGATTTAATTGATTATTTTTTATATCTAATACAACACTAGCAATCATAGATCCTCCTTATAAATTTAAAAAAGGTCCATAATGGACCTTAATGTTAATCCATCATTCAAGCTTTAGCACCGAGCTAGTAAGTAGGGGTTGCTGAAGGGTCATTGAGCTTGTCTCTCACCTTCTCTTTATGGTAATATTCAAATTCAATTTATTATATAATAAAACATATTGAAAAACAAGTTTTTTTATTCACTAATTCTAAAAATCATAATATTGTTATATTATCCGCAATCTGTTCATTTAAAATACCCATACCTTTAAGTGGTTTGCTTAAGGCTTTAAGTAAAATAAACATTAAAATTGACTGAGGAATTAAATATACAAGATTTTTAGGAAGTTCTGCTGTTAATAAATAAGCCTTGAAGGATATAGTTTTATCATTTATTAACCAGCACCAATATGTTCCTAGCAATGTATTAACTAAAAAATTTACAATCATTCTTGAAAACAAACATTTCATAAAAGTTATTTTAGTTTTATATAAGCATAAAGCATATATTAAGCCTGCTATCATTGCAGAAATTGTATATCCTGGAAAGTATAAACCACTTGGTTTAATCAAAAAGCCTATGTTATCAGATAAAACACCTATTATCATTCCTGCAAGAGGACCATATAGCATTGCAATTACACTAAATATTAAATAGCCTATCCCAATTCCTAAATTTGAAAATCCTGATGGTACAGAAATGAATTTAGAACACATCATTAATGCAAATAAAATTGAAATAGTAACCATGTTTTTTACATATTTTAATTCCTTAAAAGAAGATTTTAAATAGTTTATATGAAATGGTGTTTTATAGATATTTAGATTATCATACTCCACCTTATCTATTATCCTTTCTTTAAGCTTAAATGACAAGATTCCTAAGAATAAAACGGAAGTTAAAATTCCAACACCGAAATATAAAAAGAAATAAATGTATTCCTTTTTACCTTCATTAAGAATTATAGTACTATTTAATATATCTTTAGCATTATCATCTTTAATAAATATTCCATCACGATTTTTAAAAGTGGCATTAGAATCAGATATAATAATTATTTTATGCAAAAAACGGCGAGCTTGTTGCCAAGTATTAAAATTCCGTTTTTCAGTTCTTATAATCGCATAATTATCATAATATGTTATGCTTGTACTTTTATAAACCTTGTTTTCATCAATATATGAAAAAGACGAATACGGATATTTTACTTCTCCTTTTTCATTAATATATTCACCATTAATTCGCTCTTTTTCAATTATATTCTTAACATTAACAATATAATCTAAACTTAAATTAATATTTTCATTTGACTTAAAAGTGATTTCATATGTTACGTTTTTAGGATTGTAAAAATAATATATATATGATGCAGCAATACCACCACATAATATTCCTATTAAAAGAATCATAAAAATATGACTTCTCAAAACTTTTAAAAAATGACTAAATTTTGACATAAAAAAAGACCTCCATAGAAAATATAGTGGATCGCAATGCCACCGCGAGTTTTTCTCTTCGTCTATCACATTATCCTAGGTGATAGCACTTTACGCGACATTGTCTATGGAAGTATTATAGCATTATTAATTATATTAAGCAATATTATTCATTTAAATTGTGATTAAGCCATTCAAGCATCATAGAAAACCATCTCGCAACATAAGGATTTTCTTTTCTTTTGTCCTTAATGCCGGTTGTTTCATCACTTAGGCTCATTCCATGAACTCCTTCTTGGAATATATGACATTCTGCCTTTACTTTCTTAGCCTTTAAAGCCTGTAAAAGTTCAATTGAATTCAATACTGAAACTGATTCATCTGTAATTGAATGCCAAATAAAAATAGGACATAAATCACTTGTTATATGACGTTCAAGAGACATTTTTTCAAGATTTTCCTCATTATAATTATCTCCAAGTAAAGCCTTAAAAGACCCTTGATGCCAAATATGATAATTACTTGATATTACAGGATAGCATAAAATTAAATAATCTGGTTTAGAACAAAAGCCATATTCATTATAAAATAAAGCATTAGAAAGAGCTAAATGTCCCCCAGCTGAAAAACCAATAGATATAATTTTATCATTTCTCGAATCTCTTCTAAGTTCTGATATAGTTTTAGCTAAGAGTTTTTGTGGATAAGGATAACTATCTAAAGTTTCACGATAATTTAAAACAGATGCATGAAAGCCATTTTCATTAAACTTACTTGCAACATTAAATGCTTCAAGTAAGGAGGTATGGTCATAACCTCCACCTGGAGCTATTACAACCATATGTCTTTTTTTATCATCTTTATAACATGTTGTATAATAATTTGCATCATCAAGCATTATTTTTTCCATTATTTATTAGTCCCTTCAAGCATTTGAATATATGCAAGTTCAATTTTTAATTTTGATTTTGATGTTTCATCAGTTGCTTTTTTTAAACATTCAGTAAAGTGTTTTTTCTTAGTTCTAATTATCTCCTTAAATAAAGGTGTTTGATTTTGCCTTAAAACAGGTCCAAACTTCATGTCAAGCAAATCATATTTCATTCTTTTTGACAAATCAAAATGTCCTTCAATAATTACATAATTATGCTTGCCATCTTGAATTAAAATTTCATTATCAAAAACAAAATATTTTGAAATTAAATTAGCTCTTAACTTTTCAATTTCTGAATGAGCATCAATAATAATTTTTTTGAACTTTATTACTTTCTCATAATCATTAAGAATTATATTAGAAATCAAAAGTCCACCCATTCCAGCAATAACAAGTACATCCGCCTCTTCATTGAAGTTTTTAAGACCATCTGATAAAATAAAATCACATCTATCTGATAAATTTTCTTTTGCTACATTATTTCTTGCATTATTAAGTGGGCCTTCATTGATATCTAAAAGATAACAATGGCTAACATTATACGACTTTAAGGCCTTTATAGCCGTATAACCATGGTCACATCCACAATCAACTAAAGAATTAGCATCTTTGGCTAAAGATGCTATTAATTCTATTCTATCCATTATTTTTTAACTAAAAAATCCTTTAATTTTTTTGAACGAGATGGATGTTTAAGCTTTCTTAGGGCCTTAGCTTCAATTTGACGAATACGTTCACGAGTAACACCAAACTCTTTACCAACTTCTTCAAGAGTTCTTTGACGACCATCAAGAAGACCAAAACGTAATCTTAAAACTCTCTCCTCACGATCAGTTAGTGTAGCAAGAACACTATCAAGCTCTTCTCTTAGTTTAGCCTTTGCTGTATACTCATATGGATCAAGCGTTGTTTGGTCAGCAACAAAATCGCCAAGTGATGAATCTTCTTCTTCACCAACAGGAGACTCAAGAGAAATTGGTTCTTGAGCAATTTTTTGAATAGCTTGAACCTTTTCAACTGTAATATCCATCTTCTTAGCAATTTCTTCGGCTGTGGCCTCACGTCCATATTCTTGAACTAATTGACGTTGAACACGAACAAGCTTATTAATTGTTTCTACCATGTGAACAGGAATACGAATTGTACGGGCTTGATCAGCAACAGCACGTGTAATTGCCTGACGAATCCACCATGTTGCATAAGTTGAGAACTTAAAGTCCTTCTTTTCTTCAAATTTATCAACAGCTCTTAAAAGGCCCATATTGCCTTCTTGGATTAAATCAAGAAATTGTAGTCCACGTCCTGTATATTTTTTTGCAATTGAAACAACTAAACGAAGATTGGCCTCAGCAATCTTATTTTTAGCATCATCACCACGTTCTGCAATATCAAGTAAACGTTCATACTCTTCGGCTGGAACTGTGTTATTATCATCGGCCTCAATGATATCAAGTTGTTTACGAGCAGCTTGACCTTCTTCTACCTGTTTAGCATATTTTTTCTCATCCTCAAGACTTAATAGAGGAATTTTTCCAATTTCCTTAAGATACATTCTTACAGGATCATCAACCTTAATAGAAGGAGGTAAATTATCAAAGTCATCTATTGAAACCTCTTCCACCTTTGATGCGTCAAATTCTTCTGTTATTTCATCCTTAGGTTCTTCTTCAAGAACACTAATCTTTTTAGAAATTAATTCCTTAATTATTTTTGCATATTCTTCAGAATCTTCGTCATAATAAGCAGTTATTTCAGAAACTAAAACATAATCTAGTTCCTTTCCTTTTTCGATTAATTGTTGTAAAACTGTTTGAAATTCCATTCTTAATTCCTACTTCCATTAGTTTTTTTGTTGATTTTATATAACTTTTTAAGCTTTTCAACCTTTAAAAGTAAATTTGCAAGCTTTTCATTTTCTTTAAGATTTGTAAATCCTTGATCAATCTTATCAATTTCTTTTTTAGGAGAATAATAAATTAATGCCTTAAGACATTCGTTCATATCATCTTCTGAATACTTATTCATATCATCACCATTTTCTTTTAAAGATGTTATATTTGTTATATAAGCATTTAAAAGATTTTGATCAAGAACATGAACAAATTCGCCTTCATTAAATTCTTTATGATAAATATAGTAGTTATCAACTAATTCTAACCATATTTTTTGATTGATTTCTTCTAAATATTCTATAAAAGGTTTTTCTAATGAAGGATTTTCTTCAATCTTTGAAGCATATTCCTTAGAAAGCTTACCATAATTTAAAAGTCTTAATTCTGCTCTAGCATGTCCTAAAATTGCCTGCGTTATTCCTGTTTGTTCTTCAAAAGGAACATTAGCAATTTCATTTGATCTTTCTATAATAATATTTTGACTATTTTGATTAAAATCAATCATCAAAGAAGCTTTTGAAACATTCATTACATTTGCAAGATTCTCTAAGACCTTGTCAATCAATATTTGCGATGGATTAATATGTAAATAATCAAAAACTTCATTTTTAGCAGCTTCTATATCACTTAAATTAGAAAAATCACGATTTAAAGTTGCATATTTGACAATATATTCAGATGGTTCAATTAAATGAGTATTAAAATATTCTAAGAAAGCTTCTTTACCATATTTTTTTACATATTCATCGGGGTCCATACCATCAGGCAAAATAACAAGTCGAAGATTTATATTTTGACTGGCAAATAAATGAATAGCTTTAACCATAGCCTTAAGACCAGCTTTATCACCATCATAGCAAACTACAACATTTGAAGCATATTTACTAATAATTTTTACTTGCTCTGGTGTTAGAGCTGTTCCCATAGAACAAATAGCTGTCTTAATACCACTTCTATATGAGGCAATTACATCCATTTGTCCTTCATGCAAAACAATTTGATGAAGTTTTCTTGCCTCCGGTATCGCATCATATAAATGAAACAAAGTTTGCCCTTTTTTAAAAATAATCGTTTCTGGCGAATTTACATATTTTGGTTGGTTAGGATCATTTACATAAATACGACCACTAAAAGCAATAACATGTCCTCTTTCATCCTTAACAGGAAACATAATACGACCTTTAAATAAATCATAGAATCCATGCTCACCATTTTTGACAAGTCCTAAATCACACATATCAAGTTCATTAAAACCAGCACTCTTTAAGACATTATAAAGTGCATCCGGTTTATCAGGTGCAAGACCAATCTCAAAGGCATCTATGCTTTCCCTATCAATACCACGATTTAATAAATATTTAATCGCTTCATCACCAGAGGTCGTATTTGTTAAATTATATTTAAAAAATTTATGAGCTGTTTCCATTATTTTATAATAATGAGAATAGTCAGGTCCGATATTTTCTTCTTTTAAGCCTTGAAGCTTAATTCCTGCCAAAGATGCAAGTTCTTGTAATGCTTCAGTGAAGGAAATATTTTTAATTTGCATTAAAAATTTAATTGGATTTCCTCCACCACCACAGCCCATACATTTAGCTATTTTTTTAGAGGGGGAAACCATAAAGGATGGTGTCTTTTCATTATGAAATGGGCATAAGCCTTTATAGCCAGAACCAGCCTTTTCTAAGGAAACATATTGACTAACAAGGGCAACAATATCAGTTTTTTCAATAACTTCTTCAATTTGTTCCTGAGAAATCATAGCTTAAGCTCACTCCATTCAATTAAAATTCAAGACCTTTTTCAATATATGAAACTACATCATCAAGATTTAAAGTTACTTGTTCCATACTATCACGAAGACGAACAGTAACTGTATTATTATTAATTGTATTATCATCAACACAAATTACAAATGGCGTACCAATTGCATCTTGACGACGATATCTTTTACCAATTGCTTGAGCCTCATCATACACACAAGAAAAATGACGTGCAAGCATGTCATAAACCTCATATGCCTTTCCTTGATGAGCCTTCTTAATTAAAGGTAAAACAGCAACTGAGTAAGGAGCAAGATGAGGAGCAAGATGTAAAACAGTTCTTGTATCACCATTTTCAAGTGTTTCTTCATCATAAGCACTAAATAAAATAGCAAGCATCATACGCTCTACACCAACAGATGGTTCAACAACATAAGGAATATATCTTGAATTATCTTCAGGGTCAAGATATTCCATTGAAGTCTTAGAATGCTCCATATGTTTTCCTAGATCATAATTAGTTCTTGATGCAATTCCCCATAGTTCACCAAAACCCCAAGGGAAATTATATTCAATATCAGTTGTAGCATTAGAATAGAATGAAAGCTCAGATGCCTCATGGTCACGATATCTAAGTTCATCTTTATTGATTCCCATTGAAACTAAGAAATCCATGCAATGCTTTCTCCAATAACTAAACCAATCCATTTCTGTACCTGGCTTGCAAAAAAATTCTAATTCCATTTGTTCAAATTCTCTAGTACGGAATATAAAATTACCTGGTGTAATTTCATTTCTAAATGACTTACCAATTTGACCAACACCAAATGGAAGCTTTCTTCTGGTAGTTCTTTGGATATTTTTAAAGTTAACAAAGATACCTTGGGCTGTTTCGGGTCTTAAATAAACAGTTGATTTTTTATCTTCAACAACACCCATATTAGTTTTAAACATTAAATTAAATTGTCTAATATCAGTAAATTCCTTACTTCCACATTCAGGGCAGCAAATATTATGCTCGCGAATAAATGTCATTAGTTCTTCGTTTGACATTCCATCTCCTGTAATTTCACCTTTTGAATAATCCTCAATTAGCTTATCTGCTCTAAAACGTGAATGACAACTCTTACAATCAATAAGAGGGTCCGAAAATCCGCCAATATGTCCGGATGCAACCCAAACCTCAGGGTTCATTAAAATAGCACTATCAAGACCTACATTATATCTTGATTCTGTTACCATTTTCTTCCACCATGAATCCTTGATATTCTTCTTAAGTAAAACACCAAGAGGTCCAAAATCCCAAGCATTTGCTAATCCACCGTAGATTTCACTACCTTGAAAAACAAAGCCTTGATCCTTTAAAAAACTTACTAATTGTTCCAAATTTATCTTGCTCATAAATAGCCCTCCATTCGATAATTATACATTGTATTATTATATCACATTTTTCAAAATTTTCAATTATTTACGTGTTTATTTTTTTATCTTTTCCAAAAAAAACATATTTTTTTAATAATATCATATAATTTATTGGTGAGGCTTTGAAGCACATTAAAGAATTTATCAAAAATAACTTTATGATGGTATTAATTTCAATCATATTTTACCAAAGCTTTTTAACTATTTTCTTTTTTAGTCAAACTAATTTAAGAATACTTGGTGCACTCATTGTAATTTTAGCATTAAAAATTATATTTTCTGAATATAAAGATAAAATTAGAGGATTTATACAAAAGCATAGGAAAGATAAAAAATGATATTGGGCAACCAATATCATATTTTATTTATATTTATGAAATTATTTACTAAAATTATATGGATTGCAAACTCTAGTACCATCCTCAAGAATAATGGCAACAACAGCACCTTTAAAATTAGCATTCCAAGCACTTACTGTTATCTCAAATTTTAATGTGCCTTTATAATTAAGTAGCCATTTATATTGTTTACTGTTTCCTGTATACAACTGTAAGCTATTTCCATCCGCATCTTTAAGAACAATATTTGACTGATGTTGACCTATAATTTCTTCAGCTGAAGCTTCTACAATATAAACCTTACCTGTAGCTTCCTCACTTTTAGCAGTACATAAATCAATTATGTTCTTTAGTGTGCTTTTTTCAAATGACTTATTTGAATAGGTATTATTTCCACCTAAATTTGTAAGAATTTTTGCATCCTCAATATGAAGTTGGCCTAACTTTTCACCGCTATTATTGACGAATTTACCCTTGACAATAATCTCTTGGCCTAAAGCAATTGTAGCAAGCTGAGCAGCATCTATACGACATGCAATCATACCTGTTTCATCTACAAGATAAAATGCTTTTTGATTTACAACTCCTGCAGCTACAATACCCTTAACAATTACTTCAGTACCAAATTCTTTTTTATATACATCACTAATGTTAATAGAATCATATGTTACAGGCTTTTTATATTCGATTTCAAGTTCCTTCTTTACATCACTACCATTATAAGAAACAGTAATTGTAATTTTAGTTTTACCATAATTATTTGCATGCATAACAAGCTTATCAGCTTCATTTTTAAAGCTAATAATATTTTCATCAGCAGATGTATAAGAGATAGTTGCATTTTCAAATCCTAAAAGTTTTGATGAAACACTTGTCAAAAGTTCAGTTTCAGGATCGCCCTCATAAGAATTTTCAAATTGAGGAAGAGCATGATATTCCATTACAAAATCACTAGTTTGAGATAAATCAAATTGATAGTTTTCATCCTTAACAGCTACGGGAATAAAACGCCAGTTACAACCAGATACAAGTGATTTAGCATTTATAGCTGAAAGATATACAGTGCAAATCTTGCCATCAAATGGCTCTAGATAAGATAAATCAGATCCGTTTGCTTGTGTATAAACATAAGAACCAGTTTTTTCATCTAAATCATTAATATAGTAATTAATAAATCCATCTCCTGGAGTTTTCTTTATTAATGCATTTACTTTATAAATTGTTGTTGAAATATCTTCAGAAACAGGTGTATTAATAATATTCTTAACAGTAGATGAACTTACCCAAGAATAATTAACCTCATTTACTTTTTTATCATTGTCACCAAGCACACAATCAACTAACTGATTACATCCCTTATAGCCATATTTACTAGCAGCACTTTTTTCGTCATCAAGGATATAATGAGTTTTCTTTCCATAAAGAGTAACATTATTACCTACCTTAACTTCACTTGTAATTGAGCCATTAGCATCATATACATAAATTGAATTAGTATTGTCAACTAAATAAATTCCATTTGGTTTCATTCCAGAAGCATAAGTAATTTTAGCAACTGTACCTGATACCTTTACTAAAGAATCGTCAGCTTTTAATCTCGCATCATTAACTGACACCTCTTCATATTTTGAAGGATCAAATTCATTTTTTCCTTTTTCAAAGCTTATAATCCAACCACTCTTTATTTCAGGCTTACTATTATATGTAACAAGAGTTGCATACATTAAAACAGTATCTCCAACCTGAGGCTTATCTAATAATTCGCTATAACGCTTTTCCCCATCAGCACCATAAGAACCATATACTTCTAATGTACCAGTTTCGTCCTCAAGAATCATTTGTCCATATTGAACATTACTTATTTTTTTAATTTTTCCTTTAACATAATATCTTGTTTCGGCATCATTTGCAGCACATTTTTCAACAGCTTCAGCAATATTAAAAGGATTATCCTTCTCACCCTTTTGTGCCGTCACAAGACTAGAGCTTTGACCTCCATTCGTAGTTGTTTGAGCATTATTCTTACAACCTGCTAACATAATGGTTTAAGCAACAACACCTGCGGCTAAAAAGCCCAAAATTCTTGTTTTGTTTTTCATACGTCCTCCAATTTATCCTCAATCACTCCACCATTACATTATAGCATTATCTAAATATGATTACAACGAATTTTTGACATATATCGACAAAATGTTAAAAGTTTAAAAAAATTGTTATTTACTTATAATTTTTAAATTGATACATAAACCTACTAATTTTATTAGTTAGCTTAATGTATTTTGATGCACACGTATAATTTGGCTCAATATCACACATTAATAAATATGAAAATAAAACCATAAGCTTAAAATATTTTTTAGAATATTTTTCATCAAGATATTTATCTATTATTTCTAAATGATTAATTTCTAGGCTATCAAAATCTAAAAAAACCTTATAAAGATCATTTTCAATTACACCCTCTTTAAGATACTTGTAGGAAATGAAGCTATTATTAAAAAAGTGAACCTGGCTAGGAAAGCCATGGTTAATTCCTACCTCGACATCATCCTTAATCATTTTAAGGCGCTTTATCATTTTATATATTTCTAATTTAATATCTAAAATAATGTGATATTTAGATAAATAGATCCAGCTTAAATCATTTTTTACTGGATTAAGCTCAATATTTCTAATCTTCATTTCAAGCATATTAAAGCGATCATTGGCAATTAGGGCTATTTTCTTATATTTTATTTCGGCCATTTTAGGTTGAGGAACCTTTTTGGCAGTTTTCTTATGAAGCAAAGAAATTGTTTTCAAAATTCCATCATAAGCTTCATAAATGCTTTGATGATTTTCGTAATAATTATATAAAAAATAAGTATGATTTTCATGTTTAGCAATTTTAAGAGGTTTTAAAAACGGTAATTTGTCGTTTTTTACTTTAAGATAATTAGTATATTCAATTTTACTAATATCCTTTATAACATAATAATTTTCTTTATCGTGCGCAATAATCGTTTGTAATGTTAAGTTGTCAGAAATCTCTAAATGAAGATTAAATAGCTTATTATAATCAGTCATAGCTTCTTAGTGTCAAAACATTTGTTTCCTTATTAAAGCACTTTTCAAATTCTTCTTCTTGTAAATTGAATTTACTCATTACCTCATCCTTATCATGAACATAAAGTTTAGTTATTTTTAAATAATTTGATGAAAAAGAATCAAACAAACTTAAAAAAGAATCCTCATCATTATGAACAACTTCAATAATTTCTTTATTATCTTCTCTTTTTTGAATTATATTACCAAGCATTTCTTGGTATTCTTCCTGAATAAGCTCAGATTCATTTTCTTTTTTATCATTATCAATACTTTCTTCTAATTGATATTCCTTATTGTATTCTAATTTTTCAGCATTTGAATTATTTACGGGAATTTCCATAGGCTCTTCATTTTCTAAAAATTTATTTTCATCAAATTGATTATCTAAAACTTCCTTCATATCATAATCAATATCAATATTATATTTAATATTAACACCCTTATTTTCAACTGCACAAAGCTCTAAATCAATTAAATTGACATCTAAAACATTCATTTCATCTTTTAAAACAACTTCACACGGTTGTTTTAAAGTTTTAAAATTTTCAGTCATGTTGTGATCTAGATACGTTAAATCAATCATAATAAAAAGCTTTAACACATCATTTTTCACTTCATATTTATCAATTCTTTTTAAGTAGCTTTTTACTGCAAGGATATTTAAAACATCAATAAAACGTTCCTCGAAAATGTTTATTTTCATTATCTCACCTAAAAAATAATATGCAATATAATTTATTTTAATGCAAAGTAGATAAATAATCGTTTCTTTATAAATCATAACTAAATCATATTTTAAACAATAAAAAAACATCTTTAAATAATCATTAAATTATTCAAATTATTTAAAGACGCAATTTTAAATAAATGGTTTATTATTCTAATGTAAGATACACATTTACATCTTTTCAATCTCATCAGTTGTAAGTCCTGTAGCTTCTTTGATTCCTAAGGTAGTTTTACCTAGTGATTTTAATAATTTAACTAGAGATACAATCTTTTCTTGTTGATTCATTATTTGCTCATCTTTTTGTGATAGTAACTCTTTTTGGGCTTGAAGTTCTTTCGCATCTTTGTCAAAACATTTCAAAAATTTTTTGTACCTTTCAAAACGTACTTTTCCTAGCTTCATTTTATCATTTTTAACATTAGATTGCAAATGATGTATCATTATCCTACCTTTGT
>ERZ779835.197-NODE-197-length-14057-cov-4.448007_pt1 | contig 14057 bp, 7 predicted proteins | sample MGYA00511382_ERZ779835 | MGnify/ENA primary metagenome ERZ779835 (study PRJEB29588, sample SAMEA2150814) | human gut metagenome | biome: human gut; feature: human-associated habitat; material: faeces | place: Denmark | collected 2008/2010 ... | reverse complement strand
TGATCTGAGAAGCGTAGACTGTATCCAGGATGCGTTCATCGCAGCCATTGAGCAGAAGGAGGAAGATAATTCAGATGCGGTTGTTTATGAGTATACAGTAACCTGCAACTATGTTCTTCCTGAATATGAAGCAGCACCGGCTGACGATACAACAGCAGCTGACGGAAGCAGCACAGAAGAAACAACAGAAGCAGCACAGTAAGGAGGGAAGAATCATGAATGAGACATATAAGAAGTTATTGTTAGGTGTATTAAGTGTATTGATCGTCTTTTTGGGAATCTTCTTCATTATCCGTCCGGCGAATGAGGAGACGAAGAAGCTTGTAAAAGAAACAGCTGATATGACAGCATATCTGAATGACTTGAAGAGTAAAGAAGTAAATCGTGACCAGTATGTAGCAGATACAGCAGCGAATTATGAGATGTTTGAAGATAAGTTAAACGAGTTCCCATCTAATCTGGATCAGGAATATCAGATTGAATTCATTCAGGGAATTCGGAACAATCCGGATATCAATTATGATGTATCTTCTTTAGGAATGGTACAGCCATCCATGTTCTATGTGCTGGGTGGTGGTACTTCTACTGATGCGGCTGCAACTGATACAGCAGCGGATACAACTGCAGCTGCTGATACAGCGGATGCAACTGCGGCTGCTGATACAACGGATGCAACTGCGGCTGCTGATGATAAGTATACATGCTACACAGCAACCATGGCATTACAGTACAATGGTGATTATAAGGGCGTAAAGGCATTTGTAGACTATGTATCTTCTTATGCATACCGTATGACGATTGATAATGTAACAGTTGAGAATGATAAGGATAATCCGGATAAATTCAGCGGTGAAATGCTTGTTAACGTATACTGTATTACCGGCAAGGGCAGAGAAGAAAATGCAGAGATCAATCTGGATGAGATTCAGACCGGTGTAGATAATCTGTTTACATCAGGAAGCTCTAACGGTGTGGTTTCTAAGTATGCATCTGATAACGGTGAAGCAATCAAGGCTGATTATGATTTATATCTGGCTGTAAACCCTGCAGGTAGTGATGCATCAGCTAAGGTATTAGGATTAAAGACCGGCGGAAGCAATGTTACCAGCAGTAAGTCAGAGTCTGAGCAGGTAACTGTCAGTGTATCAAAAGATGGCGATAAGTATGTTGTAGAATATGCGATCGGCAATAATAAGCAGAGACAGGAATTTGACCCTGGTGAGGATCTGACAATGCTGATCCAGTCTTCAGATTTGAAGGATGAAGCTGCAGACCAGAATAAGGTTGTAGTATCTCTGGAGAATTCTACAGATAAGACATTATATGTAAAGATTGCAGATGATGCATCTGCAAATCGTGTAAAGATTGCAAATCGGGCAGGTAATGTTAGCGTTTACAAGTAGAATGGAGTGATCACATGAAGAAAGCAAATAACAAAGGTGTCAGCTTGATCGAGATTCTGATCGCCGTCGTTGTTTTTACTATCTGTATAACTCCTATTGTAATGCAATTAACGACAGGTATTCGCATTGGTAATAAAGCGAAAGACCAGCAGGCGGCTACCGATTATGCAAGATCAATTGCAGAAACTATGAAACAGATGCAGCTTCAGGAAGGATATGATTCCACGAATCTATCCGACCTGGAGTCGGCATTAGATATTACAACCGGTACAATGATTGCAGAGAATACATTCTATTCCGTAAAACAGGATGGGACAACAGGCACAATCATTCCTGCCAATTCTACGCTGAAATCATATCCCGGTAATTCCATAGCCGGCGGAACAAATTACAGTTCGGTAACAGATATGTACCAGCAGCTGAATGCGGCTAATAAGAGCTTAGGTGCAGCAAGCAAGGAAGCATTAGTTCGGCAGTATGTATTTAAGGGTGATGCAAATGTAGAGTATCGTGATTATGATGTGGAAATCACAATGAATACGAAGCCATATGCAATTGAATCCCTGACAAATGCAAGCTATAAAGATCCTAACTCGGTAAATCTGAACAATTTATCCGATCTGGATGCAAATAATGAAGCATTGATTACCAGAGCATCCAATTATGATGCAACAGCGACAGTATCGTTCTACAATGCCACGATTGCAGCACTGCAGCGCTCAGATAGTATAGAGGATCAGCAGAAGGCGGTACAGATCATGAACGGAAATGCGACCATTGGTGATTCTGCTACAAAGGAAACCATCATTGAGATCAATCCGATTACAGATGCAACCGGAAATAAGTATGAAGTGTCCTGCAGTATTGTATATACAAACACGGATCCACTGGGAGTCCTTGGTTCCGAAAAGAGTCATAAATATGGCGTATTTGATCAGAAATTCAAAGAGCTTCCGGAAGTTTACCTGATGTATAACCAGTTTGTATACGGTACATCATTTCAGGATGATCTGATTACGATTAAGAATAATGTAAGGGAAAAAGCGAAGGTATATGTGATCAGAACAGTTGCGGATGATTCTAATATTAATCGTATTACAACACTGGAAGGTGCTGATGGAGGAAATCTGATTCCTACCGGTAAGGCACAGTACCGGGATGATATGAACGGCACGAAATATTTGTATCAGACACAGTTTGTAATTGAGAATGATGCTACGATCTATCCGGTAGAGGTTTATACCAATATTCCGATGCATAAGGATGATGGTACATTGAATGTTGGAACAAAGGGTGTAGCGGGAGATCGGAATTATAAGATGGTGGTGAAAGCAAACCTGGCTGCGACTTATATTGTTCGTCCGTTAAGTGAAGATGAACGGTATTCGGCACAGGGACGTATGTATGAGATTGTTGTGAAATTAACAAACAAGGATACCGGTGTTGAAACAACATTTGATACTTCAAAGGGGGATTACTGATGCGGAAATTACTTAGAAAAAAATTAAATAATGAAGGTAATACTTTCATCGTAATCATGGTAACCCTGGCATGTATGGGCATCCTGGTTGGAGTTATTCTGGCAACTGTTGGATATTATCAGAGAATGCGCTATGTAGATATGAAGAATAAGAATAACTTCTATTATGCAGAAAAAGCGATGGATGAGATCTATACAGGTGTTGGTAACGATTCGGTACAGTATCTGGTATCTGCATATTCTGATACAGTAGAGGTATTGTTATACTATGGTAAAGATAAGATGACCGGAGAATACCGGTATATGTCGATTGATCCGAAGCAGGCGAATGAGATCATGAAACAGAAGTTCCTGGAGAAAATGGCAACAAATGATGCATATAAGTCACAGCAGAAATTATATGAGCATTTGAGTGCATTTATTTCAACTCCGGGTGTGGAGCTGGTGGATCCTGCAACTCTGGCAGCAACAGAACCAAGACTTTATATGGAAGTTGTAACAACAACGAAGGGTGTTGGACCGAGTGCAACGAAGACATATGATAAGCTGGTGATTCATAATGTGACGGTAAAGCATACAAATGCAGAAGGTTATACACAGTCGATCACAACAGATATTACGATTACAGAACCTGAATTTAATGTAGCATTCAGTAATGTAGATGCGGCAGTTAACTCCTTATATAATTTCTCCATGATCGCAGATATGGGTATCGAGTTTAACAAAGCAACAACGGAAAATCAGAGTGTTACGATTACCGGTGATGTCTATGCAGCATCTGATTATTACAATAAAGCATATAATGAGACTGCCGGTACACGGGTATCCAGTCATGCGGCTGATGCGCTTGATACAACTACGGATAACAGCCGGTATTCAGGTTTCTATGCATATGAAAGTAATGTCAATGTAATGGCACAGAAATTTATTATACCGGGAAGTATTGCACTGGTAAATAATTCAGCAGTCAGTATTGCAGGTAATTCAGTGACAGGTGATTCCAACGCTGAGGTCTGGGCAGATAATATTATTCTGACACCGGCATCTACCAGAACAATGAGTGTAAATAATGCGGGTGGATCGCTTACTATGTATGCGAATGCATATATCGCTGATGATATGGAAGTAAACAATGATGATGCAGAAGTGACCTTATCCGGTAATTATTATGGATATAACTTCTCGCAGACCAGTGCTTCACAGAGAACCTTATCCGAATATGCAAGCTCCGGAAGAAAGCATTATGACAGTAGTGCAATTATTGTAAACGGTAATGATGCTTATCTGGATTTTACCGGCTTAAGAGATCTGTGGGTAGCGGGTCGTGCTTATATTGAAACAACCAGACAGCAGCAGGTAACAACCAGTGATGATGGCAAGACTGCCACAACCAGTTATGTAACATATGCAGATAATACTGATGTAAGAACCGGTGAATCTATCTCAGTTAAGAGTAATCAGCTGGCATATGTGCCATATGGCATTGAAGAACAGAAGGCAGGAGGAAAGGTAGTAGGAAAGAAACCTATTTTCACCAAAGCATATCCTGCATTCAATAACTACATATATATTCAGCTGACCAGTAAAGGCTGGGTAGAGATTGGTGATGAAGTGGCTGAAAATACAGTTTCGGATAAAACCTATTACTATCTGAAGTTTACCAGTGCAACTGCAGCAGCAGAGTTTTTTGACTGGTATGCCAACGAATTACCTAACGAGCCTGGATACGAGCTTGCGACTGATATAGCAAATATCCGTCAGTATTCGGATTTCAATGTTAAGGGTATTAATATTACAGAGAGCGGAAGTAATATAACCAGAGTTACTACATCCGGTGCATATACAACCGGCGCTTTGAATGTAGCGAATAACAAATATCTCAAGGTGAGCGTACCGAATTATGCGAATGGTAATAGCCTGATCGACGGTGAAAATGAAAGTACGACAATCGCAGATATCAGTTCCAAGGCTACACAATACAATGAATCATATAATGAAATGAAGTATGTATTACAAACCATTGATCTGAGTCTTTATACGGGTGACCTGCTGACGGAGATGACATCAATGAAGGATACTATTAAGACAACAGATGCAAAGGATATTACACCTATTAATCAGTATCTGGATTTCTCAAAGTTAAACGGTAAAAGCTTAAATGGTGTCAAGCTTGGTAATTATTATGTATGGATTTCGGATGGTGATGTAACAGTAAATGCACCGACAGGAACCGGTGGTAAGGTAATGGGTATTATTCTTACAAAGGGTGATGTGACATTTGCATCGGATGTAAAACGGTTCGAAGGACTGATCGTATCCGGTAGTAAGATTAAGGTTGATCATCCGATGGATTTCGTTGCAAATGCTGAAATCGTAAAGACAGTACTTGCGACAGCAGATGCAAGTAAGGGTGATGCAGATGATTATTCTGACATATGTGAGATCTTTAAGGATTATACTGCAGATTCTACAACTACAGAAGATAAATCGGTAGGAAGCATTGAAATTGGCGATGTACTCCAGTATGAGAACTGGAAGAAGAATGTAGAGTAGGTGGTGAGCGTATGAGAAAAGGACTGAGAAATAAAAATCAAGGATATTCTATGGTAGAGATGATAATCGTGATTGCGATCATCGGAATCTTATCAGTGATGTCACTCATTACCTGGCAGGCAGTTGACAGTGCGGCAAATAAGAAAGCAGTTTCTACCTTTGAGTCAGAGCTGTCAACACTGCGAACAACCACAATGGCTCAGGATTCTACATTGGCTATGCGACTTTACTATGATACGACACTGGAAAGTTATTGTCTGGAACGGGGAATCATTTATATGGGTATTTTCGTAGTGCCGGATCCTTCGGATCCGGTTGCGAGTCTGGATTATTTCAGCTATAAGGGAACATCCAATCCGGTTATGGTTATGAAGAAAGGTTCTATTACATACGACGGACAGGACGTAAAGGATATAGCGGATGGAGTATATATTCACTTTAACAAGAGTGATGGTTCCATTGATACAGCGTATGGTGCTGCAACTAAGTATATATTCAGAGATAAAAGCGGTGATCTGATCGCAAATGTTAAGCTGAATAAAGATACAGGTCTTTACAAAGAGACCTATGAGAACTGATGGAAGGGGAGGTTGAGTGATGAAGAAAACGAACAATCGAGGCTTTTCATTAGTAGAACTGATTCTTGCAATTGCAATTTTAGCAATTATTATGGTTGCAGCAGCAAGTTTCATGGGAACAACAACAAGGACTTACACAAGGACTAAGAATGATATTGCAATACAGGAAAAGGGACAGGAAATATTTGATTCTATTTCGGATAAACTGATGCAGGCAACCTGTGTTAAGATCGGTACCTCTGACGGTAATGTATATTATTCTTATCCGAGTGAAGGTAAGTATGAGTTTAGCGGCATTGATGGCGTAGATAAGGAAACAGATATTTCTTATATATGCATTGCTTATGAACGGAAAAACGGAGCCGGGGAATATGAAACGGTTGCCGATACTTATTATTATAATAGTACGGACAAGAAGCTGTATATGGACCGGGTATCCGGAACTGTACGAACAGAGGCTGTATCAACAGCAACGGATATGGTCGAGACTCCGTCAAGTGCTATTGTAGCTCCTCCGGGAGAAGCATTATTAAAAACAGCAGTAAAAAGTACATCTGTGATTTTTGCAAATCAGGATTTGTTAGTCGGAAGCGATATAGAAGGATTGAAGGGGTATGTGATATCGAAAGATAATTCCGTACATTTACTTCTGAGTCTGAAGAAACAACAGGCAGAAAATGATGTGGAAGGAATCATTACAATCCGTAACAACTATGTGCTGAAGGCTAAGAAGGAGCCGGCTTCGACATCGGAGTCGTCAACCCCGTAAATGACGATAGAATGAAAGAAAGGAGCAAGTTATGTTAAAAAGCAGAAAGCTAAAAATCATAATCGGAGCATTGGTAGTTATCGGTGTTTTGATTGCGTCTTCTATCTGGGTATCTATGTCATTAAAAACGAATGCGGTGGATGAGTTTGGCTATACGAAGCTGGCAGATAACAATAGTGCCACATCAACAAAGACGCAGATTGATTACATTATTGAAAATGCAAATGCAGCAAACACCAGTGACAAGGCCGGATATGATACCAGTAATTATTACATTACGATCATTGTTCCGTCTGCCGGAGATGCAGCAAATGCAACAGCAAGTTTAAACGACTTTTTGGTAAATGGCGGTTTTCAGAAATATATTATCAACGATAACCGTACGATTGCAGCGACTATGCCGGATGGAAAGATTGTCCTGAAGATTCAGACAGCAGCTGAGTTAGGTTCGGTGGATGCGGCAGAGACTCTTTCAGATGCAGATCTGATTTATGTTTATGCTGAAAAGGCTGCACAGTATAAGGATAATCCGATTTCAGAGGATTTGTATGAATCTTTACGGAATTTCGCTTTTGGTAAGAATAAACCTCTGATCATGAATTATGATCTGAAGAATGACGGTAGTAAGGATGATAAGACAGATCCTGTAGTTTCAACAGCATCTAAGGTTTTCTATATGACAACCGTAGACTTTAAGAACAGCTGGAAGAGAACCAAAACTACCAAGGCAAGCGCATGGACAAAGGATACAACAGATGTAATGGGAACATTACAGGCTTATATGTCATCCCTTCGTTCTACATATTCTACCTATCAGTTGAACAACCTGACAATTCCGAGTGGATATGCAAGCTGGTCTGATTACTGGATGCGTACTGAAACAAGTGATCCTACATTGAATGTGTTATACATTTATGGCGATGGCGCTGATAAGAAGTCTGAAATCCAGAACCTGGCAGACTGGATGATCGGTGATGGTAAGACAGCTGTATTTGGTAACAGTATTGAAAGTAATATTCCTACAAAGGCGGTAGCGGAGACTGCGGGAGCAGCAGATCTGACACCGGATTCCCTGTATTATACACGTGGGGATGGAACAAAGGTGAAGAAGTATGATTATATCTTTATTTCACCGGAAAATTATAGTGCCGCAAATGATATTACAGATGAGGTCCGGGCAGAGTTAAATACGATTTCCGAAGCAACGGATACACAGACCTATATTATCTTTGGTACTATGGAAGCACAGACATCAGAGCCGGGCGGCGGTTCAACTACAGATCCGGAAAATCTGGTGATCGATACTTCTACAAACTTTGGTAAGCTGGTTGATTTATCAATCACAACCACCGGATATGCAAAGAAGAATAATGTGCTGGTTGTTGGTAAGGCTTATATGCAGACACTGGCAGCAAATCCGGACAAGAACCCAACTAAGATAGCACAGATCGTAACCTTGATCAATAAGAGTACATACCGGAATTATTCAAATGGCGGTGGCGGAACCAGCGGTTCTACATCAACAACTGCATTCCGGGTACTGGAATTACAGCCATGCTATCCGATTGATCTGGAGCTGGCGTTGCAGTCAACGATTACAACAAATGGAAGCAAGTATACAGCATATGGAAAGCTCGGAAACTATTACACAGTTCCAGCGAATGTATTAAACAGTACAGAGATTGATAACTACACGGATGAGAACGGAAATGTTAAGACAGAGTATTATCAGTGGGATTTGTCAAAGGCAAAGCTGGCATACGCATTAAATATGCCGGTAGATAATATCGAACTGGTGCAGATGTCAACGGAAGAGTTTATTACTTCTAAGGCAGATGCAGCTGATAGTTATGATTTGATTTATATTGGTGGAAATAAATCTGCATTAAAGCCTTCTACAGTATATAATATGTATCCGTTCTGGGAAGTGACAGCCAATGTAGCAGATAATACAGCAGCTTTTTCTATGTATGCACATACAGGTGAATTAAGTGGTTTCCTTGGTAAAATGTCAGGAACCAGTGAGTATACTTCTTCAGTCATGAACGGGAATGATATTACCTTTGATCGATTGAACTCGCTGAAGGAATATATCGATGCAGATATGCCGATTGTATTCAGTAATGAGGTATGGAGTGCATATGAAGATGCAGTGGCAAATAAGTATGCAAACAAATTTATTGATCCGGATTCGAATATGTATAAATTGATGACTTATGCGGATGAACATAAGAAAGCCGGAGCAACGAATGTATTAGAGTCTTGGGAAAATAAAACAAAATCAACGAATACCACATTGAGTGAATACTGGGTTATGAATCAGACAACCGATGGAACGGATGGACAGATTCAGAGAATTGAAAATCCGGATGGAGCTTATGGAACTGCAGCTAAAGTGACAGTATTTACAGATGTATTAAGTAATGAACTGTATACCTTAGTGTATAGTACTGGTGTAGCAACAAGACCAAAGTATACAATCACAACAAATGCGATTGAGTATTCGGATAAAGATGCAGCTACAAAGCTGACAGATCGGAATCTGACCTGGACAGTGGAACTGATAAATCCTATTGAAGGACATACGTATCAGGGAGTCCTGTTAAGGGATAAGGATGATAATGCCGAATACGATCTCTCATCAGAGGTGGTCGGAGATCCGGTTACATTTACAGGTGGTAAGGCAGATTTTGCATATTCATATCCTAGCAGTGAGTTTGGAGCATTCAGCTGGAAAATCGTAGTTGCGGATGTAACAAATGCAGAAGGTAAGAGTATGTTGAATCCTTGCCCATCCAGAGGATATTCTGCGATCAGTGCGATTGCAAGATCAGAGGATCAGCCAAAGAAAGAAGCATCAATTCTGGAAATCATGCCTATGAAGACGTCGCAGGTAGGTGGACAGGATGGACAGGATGGACATACTTTGTATCTGGATAGCAATTATCAGCAGGCGAGAGGTAGTCAGTTCCTGTATTCAAAAGCTTTTAATGATGATGGAACCATAAATAAAAATGTTACCTATGGATATGCACCAACACCAAAGTCCGGTGGACAGATTAAGAATTATTATGATACAAAGGATATCAATTTTACTGAGCATGGGTATAACTGGCAGAAAGATGTATATCTTGGAAAATATCAGTCAACATTGGGATTGAATCGATATGACAGTGATATGGGGCATGAAGATTGGACTTATAATTATGTTGATTCAATTACAGATGATTTTGATCTTTCATTAGATATTATGTATATGGATGATATCGAGTATTATGCGGAGGCTGTCAGAAAGGCATCCGATGAGGATCGCGCAAGATATGCACAGTATGCAGAAGATGCAAAGGCAGTTTATGATGCATATAATACCAGTGGTACTGTAGAGTATAAAGCATTAAATGATGCAGAAACAGCTTTACGGAATGCGTTGCTGACATTACAGCAGGGCGGCAGCTTGACGGTTACCAATACCATGAAGAGTGCTCCGAATGCACCGGATACGTTTACGTATACAGCAGATAAGTTTAACTTATATGATCTGGACGGCATTCTGGATTCCGGTGAATATTTCCGGTTCTTCTATATCAACTCGACCATGGGTGGAGCAGGAGAGTGGAGCTTCCCGCCTGCATATGGATTCTATAGTGAGTTCTATAAGCCATACATCACAGAGAATGATAAGAAGATAGATGCATATCGGAAGTATCGTCATTTCAGTATGCTGGCATATGGCCCGGATGAATATTTAAGAAACAATTATGATGTAGTAGTAATTGGTTTCTATGATGATTATATGAGTGGATTTACAGACTTTAGTACTAATTCATGTGCAGATCTGGAGAGCTTCTTAGATAAAAACGGCAGCTTACTGATGACGCATGATAATATGACAAAGTTTGCAAATGATACAAAGTATTCAGTAAATCTTACAAAAACGTTACGGTCTTATGCAGGAATGGAACGATTTGGTGAGATTACGGTAGCGGGTGGTACAGATTCTTCTGACTTACCGAAATATGTTACTACAGATTCTGATAGATACTTCTTCAGTAATCTGAGTAATGGTAAGGGTGGAGTTGATTTAAGTAAGAATAATACAGCTACTGGTTCTGCATGGGTTTCGCAGGCAGATACGTGGTTAAGACAAAGAGGAGCTAACTTAGGTAAGATTGGATATCCTGGATATACGGATGCGTTTATGATTTATGAAACAAATCAGACACGGTCTATGCCGTATGTATTTGCTGAATTCCAGATTGAAAATCAGATTAAGTACAACTTGTCATATGGTCCGCTGGATATTACAGGTACGACCAAAGCAACTCAGGTAAACCGTGGTGTTGTTACAACTTATCCATTCTATGTTGTTTCCGATCTGCGTATATCGCCGACACATAACCAGGCATATTCGCTGAATCTGGAAGATGATCAGGTGACAGTATGGTATACATTCGCAGCTGACAGTCAGTCAGGAACCGGTACTTCCGGTGGTAGTGATTATCAGACATTGAAGGAGAATTCTTCTATGTATGCAGCATCACCGAAGGATGGTATGGATAGTTACTTCATTTATTCGATTGGTAACATTACATACTGTGGTGCCGGACATGCAATGGTAACCGGTGATAAGCGTGATAACAATGATGAAAGAAAGCTGTTCTTAAACGTATTGGTTAATATGGCAAAGAAGAGCGGTAAGACGATCGAGAGAGAAAAGGATATTATCCTTTACGATCCGGATGGAACCACAAAAGCACCTGGTAATGTAGTAAAACGAGATGCAGAAAGCGGTTATTATATGGAGGCAAGTTCAGGTGTAACTTATCCGGAATTTGCATTTGGCATGGATATGTCACCAAGTGATACTGTAACCGATGTTAAGATTTTCTATGATTTGGACTACAATGCAGCAAATGGTGAAGTAAATGATGTTTATACGGAGTCGGATAGTCATATTCTGGTTCCGACGACCGAGGATACGATCAAGAAGTTAAACGCTGGAGAAGTATATAAGGTAAATAAAGTCAGTGCACCGGCATTGGTAACAAAGCATAGCTACTTTGATGAATATGACGGAACCTATACATACCTGGTCGTTCAGGCGACTGTAAAGGATAATATGGGAACCGAGCATATTATTACAAAACGAATCAAGATCAAGCTGACCAGGGAGATGTTAAATCTGACCTAATGAGCAGACCTTGGTAATGAATTAAAAACAGACTGCTGTATTCGAAAAACGGATACAGCAGTTTTTGTGTGAATAGGTTGAAATCCATGGAAGATATGGTGTATAATGACCAGGTAGCCGGTAGCTGCGTTCATATCGTGCAGGAACCGGTGGGAAGAGCAGAGAAAGGATTATACAATACGGAGATGTTTAATTCAGTTGGAAATACAATTTTTACTGTCTTTCTTGTGGTGATTCTGATATATTTAATTATCTGGACAGTAAAGTTTTCGGGAACACAGTTGGATAAAAAACGAGCAAGGCAGAGCATAGAGGTTCGTGCCAAACAGAATTCAATCCGGCAGAGGACGATCGCATGTTCTAAAAATTACTGGTATAATAACCGGGAAGTAGAAGATTGTCCGGAGGATGTACCGGTAGAACGATATTATCATTATTTCGAGACAGAGCAGGAGTGTATCAAGGCATTGATCATGGAGATGTATGATTGTGCATTGGTCCGGACGGAAGAGATTGAGAGAATTGCGTTTGGAGCGGTCAAGCCGGTAGAGCTTAATTTCAGCAGCTCATATGAAGTAGATGATGAATATGATGATTTTGATTATGATTTTGATGAGGCGGTTGAAGAACTGATGAATCAGGATGATGAAGAGGTCGCTGCTGCAGCGGAAGAGGCAGATGACAGTGAGATACGGGCCGAGATTTATGACTGTTGGACAGGATATGTCATGCAGTTATATGACATGGTCTGTGTTAATTGTAATGAGGAAATGAAGAATCATATCCGGAATAAGATTATGGTCTATGGACATAAGGATCCGGAGATTTTAATTCACAGTCCGGAATAATATGCTTGTATTTTGCATATGAATAAGATATAATAATCTCATGAAGAACGAATGCAGGCCAGATAGAAGCTGGCTGTTCCATGAGTTATTAATGCCTGAAATGTACGACAATTTCCTTAATTTTGAACCTACATTTTTTGATATGGGAGTTTTATATTCATAACAGGATGTCAGGCCTCCGTTTGCAGTGGAAGACAGGAATGTTATATGCGGACACCCACCTAGCTATGCTAGGAGTCAAAAGAGGAAACCGGCATTTTGGGTATTACTTAGGAAGAAAGCAGCAGAAATGCTGCTTTTTTCTTGGTTGGAGCTTTCAATGGATCAGGTAAGATTTCTGTATTTTCCACAGAATATTTACAATACATAATAAGGTGCGTATATTTATGAAATATCAATCAAAACAGATCAATAATTCAATAAAAAGAAATTCAGCACCGGGCAGACGGATCGGACTGGTAATCGGACTGTTGTGCATACTTGGCGGTTGTGTGGCCGGAGTGATTCTGCTTCGATCTAAGCTGACAAGGCTCATACAGCCGGAGTCTTATTATAGCAGATATGAGGCTGAGAATTTATTGGAACTTCTAAATCAGGGAAAGACGGTATTGGGAGCAGAGGAAGGAGATTTATCCGGGTTTACACAGGCGGATGCACAGATGGCAGTATTGCAGTTAATGGATATTGATCTGGAAGAAGAACCGGAGTATTTTCAGGAAACAGAGCTTTCTTTTCTGGAAGAGCAGAAGCCGGAGCAGATTTTAACCAGATCGGAATTCCAGACATTTTATGAGTATTTGGTCGCAGAATTAAAGCCGGAACAGGTAGCAGTAGAAGAACTTCTGGTTCTGGATTCCATTTCAGATGAAGAGAACGGAACTTTTACACTGGTGACCCCGGAGCAGAATTATATTGTCCGGTCATATCAGGAATCAGAACAAGAAAATTTATGCCGTCAGTTACAGGCATGTGAAGATAAGATCATCCGCGTATATGTAACAGAGGATAGAATCATAGAATATACCGGGGAAGGAAAAGAGGGCGTGACATTGGCAAATGTCTGGCTCGAGCAGACAGACGAATCACAGGTCCAGATCTTCCTGAAAGGATATCATAAAAGCTATGCCTGCCATCTGGATTCTGAAAACGGAGCGTCCTCAATCGGTAATTCACTGGCGGATGTAGTTTTAGGACCGCAGGGCGTGACAGATATTGTACTGAAATCCGATAAGATT
>ERZ779835.195-NODE-195-length-14090-cov-3.481582_pt1 | contig 14090 bp, 12 predicted proteins | sample MGYA00511382_ERZ779835 | MGnify/ENA primary metagenome ERZ779835 (study PRJEB29588, sample SAMEA2150814) | human gut metagenome | biome: human gut; feature: human-associated habitat; material: faeces | place: Denmark | collected 2008/2010 ... | reverse complement strand
TGACGCTACCCGTAGCATAGCAGTAAATAAATGGGCAATACTTTCAAAATAGATTTTGGCAAAAGGATAAAAGAACTAAGAACTCTTCAAAATATTACACAAGAAGAGCTTAGTTTTCGCTCTGGGGTATCGCGCTCACATATTGGAATGATTGAAAAAGGTCTAAGAGACATATCTTTAACCTGTATTTTCAAATTATCAAGAGCCCTAAACACACCAATAAATGCCATTTTTAATTTTGATGACATAGAAAAATACCAAAACATTGATTCTGAAACTATTTTTTAATGCTCCAAAAATCCTTATGGAACAATACTAGGAATGGGATAATTTCTAAACGACCAACAAGCATATTTAAAATTAAAATAAGCTTTGAAAGATCTCTCAAATGCGCATAGCTACCCAACGGACCAATTGCAGGTTCTAATGCAGGACCTATATCACCTATTGAAGATATTGCAGAACTTAAACCAATAAGACTGTCTTGCTCCGCTACAGTCAGGATTACTGCTGACAACACCCACATTCCAAAGAAACAAAATGCAAAAAATACAGTCTGTCTTAATACGTCAGGTGCTACGACCTTATTATCTATTTTTACAGATAAAACGGCTTTTGGATGAAGAATCTTATATAGTTCATTTTTCATATATTTAAAAATCAAAATCCAACGAGTGATTTTTAAACCGCCACCTGCAGACCCAGAACATGAACTGATAAACATTGTCAAAAACAAAAAGACTTTTGCATCATAAGACCACAAAGAAAAATCTTCACTGGCACTACCTGTTGAAGTTGCTAAGGTCAAAACCTGATAAAAAGATGCCGTAATAGAATGGAAAAACGAATAATGCTGTTTTAGACATAACGCAAGGCAAAGAAGCCCTGATAACACAAGCATTGAAATTGTATAAACTTTAAATTCTTCACTTTTCCAAAACAAAGAAAGCTTACGTTTAGTAACAACACGCGACTGCAATACAAAACTTGTGCCGGCAATAAACATAAAAATTATAATAATCCAGTTTATCAAATTGGAGTGATAACCGTATATACTTAACGAATTAGGAGAAAAGCCCCCAGCTGAAAGTGTAGACATAGAGTTACAAATCGAATCAAACGGATGCATGCCAGCAAGCCACAAGCAAACTCCACAAACTAAAGTTAAACCTGCATAGATTATCCACAACGCAGACGCGGTATTTCTAATTCTTGGAGTAAATTTGTCTTCTGTCGGCCCGGGCGCTTCTGCAAAAAACATTTGACGCCCAGCTACTGCAAATTGCGGCAAAATTGCAACAAATAAGACTATAATTCCCATACCACCTAACCATTGGGTGAACGAACGCCAAAACAACAGAGAATGTGGATAAGCATAACTTTCAAATATTGTAGCACCTGTTGTTGTTATGCCTGAAACCGCCTCAAACAAAGAATCCGTAAAACTAAATCCATAGAACAAATACGGAATAGCTGCAATAAAGCCAAATGACACCCAAGACAAAGTTACTACCATCAAAGCCTCTGAACGTTTGATATCATTTAAAGAATCAGAACTGATATTTTTGGTAACTTTTTTGAGTAACATCCCTAAAAATAGAGACAAAAAACCGGCTGTTGTAAAAGGTAAAATAGCATGATGCTCGTGGTAAAAAAGCGCAACAAAAATCGGAATAAAGGCAACAATACCAATATCTTTCAAAATCAAACTCAATGCACTTGAAATATAGCTTAATCGCATACCCTTATATTACCTTAAAATACTCTTTAACTTCATCCACATGCTCTGCTTTTGTAAAGATAATCAAAATATCATGCGTTTTTAATACGGTATCCCCTTTTGGAATAATCACATTAGCACGACGTTGGATAATGCCTACAATTGCAGGTGCAGGAAATCTCAAATCCATAATTTTTTTATCGTTAAATTCACCATGAACAAGAATTTCCAAAACTTCAGCCTCACCCTGTTCAACTGTTGCTAAGATGTCAACATTGGTCTCATCTATATCATTACGAACTTCATTTATTGCAGATGTCTTAGGAGAAACCGCAACATCAATTCCGACTTTTTCAAACAGAGGGATATTCAAAACTTTTGAGACCCTTGCTATTACACGCTTGACACCGAGTTGTTTAACTAACAGTGAACATAGCAAATTTCGTTCATCGTTATTTGTTACGGCAATGGCAACATCACATGAACCTATTTCTTCTTCATCCAAAAGTTTTAAATTTGTACCATCACCATTTATCACAAGGGTTTTGTCGAGTTCTTGAGACAGAAATTCACATCTTTCATAATTTTTCTCAATGATTTTAGTTTTAATCTTCATATCCTCAAGACTTTTCGCTAACATATAGCCAACATTACCTCCACCGATAATTGCAGCAGATTTAACTTGTTCTTTTTCATGGAAAAATGTACCTGCTAAAATGTCTAAAGAGTGAGACGTACCCATAAATATTAACTTGTCATCAGCATTGATTTCAGTAAGACCGTTTGGAATAAATAACAAAGAATCACGTTTTATACCAACAATAATAGTGTCTTTAGTGAATCCGCAATCTTTTACCATTTTACCGACAATCACAGAATTTGGTCGAACCTTGTATTCAAGTAATCTTGCCTTGCCATCTGCAAAATTCTCAACATCCAGCGCTTGAGCGACAGTCACAATACGGAAAATTTCTTGGGTCAGTAAAGCTTCCGGCCAAATTACATAATCAATAAAAAAATCACCCAAATAATCTTCATTATGGTCAAGTGCCATAACGTTTTGATACTCTTCTCTTGAAACAAAACAAATTGTTCTTATTCCACTAAGCTTTTTAACTGAAAGACATGCTACAATGTTAGCTTCATCAAGCGCGGTACATGCAATAAACACATCTGCATCTTTTAACACCTTCATATCTGTAGCATTACCGTGAACAAAACTAATATCAAGCTTGTCAAACTCTTCTGTTCTGTTTTCTTCCTTATCTATAACTGTAATGTCATGGTCTTCAAAAAACTCTGTTGCCAAAAGACATCCGATTTCTGTTGCTCCAAAGATTACTATTTTCATAACAAACTAACCTACCAAACCTAATGCACTCATTAAAAATATTGCACCATATAATATAGCATTTCTGATTACAACCAACACAAAGCAAGCTACAATTGGCGACAAGTCAAACATAGCAACTGGAGGAATAATTTTTCGAAACAGGTCTAAATACAAATCAACAGCTGACCTTAACGCATTTAGTATAGGATTGCTCCAATTAACATTCGGAAACCATGTCAAAAGGCATCTTACAAATATCATCCACATAAATACATAAAAACAGTTAGCTATCGCTTTTATTATCATTATCGCTATCATTTTTTTTGACCTCTTCTTTTTGTTGGGTTAATTTTGCCAAAAATTCTTCAGGTGAAACCACTATAATTTTCGGCTCTTTATCCGCATAATATTTACTATATATTTTTTCTAATCCTGCAATAATAATCGCACAAACTACCATAACCAATGCCGGTGAAAAATTCATCCCCATAAATGGCGGTAGTATATAAAATCCCGCAAGATTGAAAATATAATGAAACAGCGGATAATTCGGATTTATATTAGGCACCCATGATAAAACACAGGCACCTACTATAAAATATAGATACAAATTTATTAATCTGTTTAAAAATAAAATAAAATTAGCCATATTGCCTCAACACTAAATGTCTAATTTAGTAGTATTCGCACATTCACAACCCTGAACTTCATCAGGAAGATTTTCAATCATTGTGAATAACAAGGATTTCAAATTAGCAACATTGTTGTTAAACCCTTCCATTACAGCCTCGTGTGATACCGGAGGAACATCACCAACAAGACCTGCATCATAGTCTGTAATAAGTGAAATATTCAACGGACACATATCCAATTCTTTAACCAAGTAAGCCTCAGGATATGCTGTCATATTGATAACTTCCCAACCTTGTCTTGTGAAGAATGCTGATTCTGATTTAGTAGAAAATCTAGGACCGTTGATTACAACTACAGTACCGTGGTCATGAATATTGATACCAAGCTTTTTACCTGTTTCAATTGCAGCTTTTCTAAGTTCCGGACAATAAGGATCTGCTGGTGATGGGTGCTGAACAACAGGTCCTTCAAAGAATGTTGTTTTTCTGCCATCTGTCCAATCTACAAATTGGTCACAAATTACAAAATCACCAGGTTTAACTTCTTTTTGCAGACTGCCTGCTGCACAAGGAGAAATAACTCTTTTACAACCTAAATGTTTCATTGCCCAAACATTAGCTCTGAAGTTTACCAAATGTGGTGGAATAGAATGATTTCTGCCGTGTCTTGGCATAAATGCTACCCTATGATTTCCAATCTTTCCGATAAATACGCTGTCACTGGTTTCCCCATAAGGTGTATCAACTTTTACTTCTTCAATATTCTCCAAAAAGCTGTAAAAGCCTGACCCCCCAAACACACCAATATCTGCCTTATTTAAAATTTCCATATATTTCACCCTTTCGTCTGACTATAATTGAATATAGAAATAGAACTATACACAAAACAATTTTTCAAACCATATATAAAACTTCACAAATAGCCCCACTGACTAATACTAAAATTCGTAGAAACTTTGTTTAATATAATTAATCTTTTTCATACTTCCAGCTATTCTTAAATTAGACCGAGCCCATTAAGGGCTCTTTTTTTAGATTTTACAATTCTTCATAATATATGACACTGTACAAAAGACAAGACATGTGATAGAATACAACCACAGAAAATTTCGGTTTAAATACTGAAAGAAAAGAGGGATATTTATGAAGAAATTTAGAATTTTAGGAATAATTTTTACAATGTTGTTAGCAGCACAAGTTACAATGGCTGCACCATTTAACGCAAAAGCAAAAACCAAAAGAATACCAGCAGGTACAGAATTTCAATTAAAAATGCTCAACGGATTAGATTCATCCGTAAATACGTCAGGCAACAGTTTCTCTGCAATGTTACTAACTGACCAAACAGCAGATGATGATGTAATTTTGCCATCAGGTTCAATTATTAGAGGAGACATTCAAGGAATTGTTCAACCCAAAAGGATGTCTAAAGGGGCAATTTTATACCTAAACTTTGACCATGTTGTAACTCCAAATGGCAGACAACTTCCTCTAACACTAAATGTTGTTGGCAGAAGTGATATGACTTATGACGGAGGCTTAACAACTACAAAAGGCTATGCTGATGCGTGGAAACAAACTTGCACAAAATCCGGTAGAATTACTAAAAATGCAATCAGCTGGGGCGAAGATGTTGCTAATGACTCAGGATGGAAATACGTAACTGTTCCGGTTAGTGCTTTAGGTGGAGTATTTGGAACTGCAGGTTATTTTGTATATGGAAGTATCGCTGATATGATTAAAAAAGGTGCACACGTAAAACTTTACAAAGACGAAGTTCTAAAGGTTATACTTGTTGACCCTATTGATGTTCCGGTTATATAAACAATGTCAAAACTTGATAAAATAGAAGAATTACAAAGATTGATTCAGCAAGACCCTGAAGATTTTCAAATCAGAAGAGAACTTGCTGTTCTTCTTATGGATTGTGGATTTAATGAAGAAGCTCTTCAGCATTTGCTTTTTCTATCAAAAAAATTCAGCTACGACGAAGGAATTTTCTATAATCTTGGTATTGTTTATGAAAAAATGAAACAATTTTCAAAAGCAAAAGAAGCTTATGAAAAAGCTATCGAACTTGAACCAAAGTCTTTCGATGCTATTTATAATCTTGGGCTTGTTTATACTGAATTGAAAGAATTTGGTAAAGCAATCAAATGTTTCAATAAGATAATTGAAAACGACCCAAACGATTCTAATACATACTTTAACTTAGGACTTGTATATTTTAAACAAAAAGACTATATAAACGCAATTGAAAATTTTCAAAAAACAATAGATATTAATGACGAAGATTTATATGCGCATTTTTATCTTGGAAACATATTCAAAGAATTAGGTGATTCGGATTCAGCTAAAGAAAAATTTGAAAAAGTAATTGAACTTTCACCCAATTACAGTTGGGCATATTACAACATTGCAGTAATATATTACGAAGAAAATGACATGCAAAATGCGGAATATTTTTTGCGCAAAACACTTGAAATGAATCCTTATGATATTGAAGCATACAAAATATTAACAAAATTACAACTAAAAGAAAATGATTTTAATAATGCAATAGAAACAATCAAAACTGCATTATCTGAATGTGAAGAAACCGGCGATTTAGATTTTCTTGCGTCAATTGTATTTAAAAAAGCTGGAGATGAAGAAAACAGTTCAACCTATTTTGAAAATGCAATAAAAAACCACCAAACTCTGTCCATTCCTGTAGCTAAAGCTAGAGAAGAAATTAAGCGTATTAAATAATCTCAGATATTATGTTGTTGGCATAGCAATGCCGACCTACGGACTAAAAAGAAAATATAAACTGTCACCCTAAACTTAAAAAGACAACAATACCCTCTTTGTTTTTTGTTTGTGCTAGAATAAAGTCATTAAAAGAATAAATTGATGAGGGAATTTAATTATGAAAATGTCAAACTTATTTGTGCAAACATTGAGAGAATTTCCGTCTGATGCGGAAGTAATTTCTCACAAAATGCTTGCTAGAGCAGGTTATATAAAAAAACTCACATCAGGAGTGTACAGCTATTTGCCATTGATGTGGAGAGTTTTACAAAAAGTTGAAAACATCGTTAGAGAAGAGATGAACAGCGCAGGCGCTCAAGAACTTTCTATGCCATTTGTTCAGCCAAAAGAATTGTGGATTGAATCCGGCAGATGGGAAGTTTACGGCAAAGAATTGATGAGAATGAAAGACAGACACAACAGAGAAATGTGTCTTGGCCCAACTCACGAAGAAATAATAACATCAATTGCACGCGATATTCTCAAATCATACAAACAACTACCAACAAACCTTTACCAAATCCAATTGAAATTTAGAGATGAAGTAAGACCTCGTTTTGGTTTGTTAAGAGGTAGAGAGTTCATTATGAAAGATGGTTACAGCTTTGGAACATCTCAAGAAGAATTAGAAAAAGAATATGAAAATATGGCGCAAGCTTATAATAAAATATTCAAAAGATGTGGATTGAATACAAAAATGGTTCAATCTGATTCAGGCGCAATCGGCGGAAGTGTTTCTCACGAATTTATGGTAATTACAGATACTGATGCCGGCGAAAATGACGTATTCTATTGTGATGATTGTGATTATTCTGCAAACTCAAATCACGCCGTTTCAACACTACCTCCTGCAGTCGTTGATGGCAAAGAGTATTTCAACAAAACAGAAATAATTGATACACCTAATACTCATTCAATTGATGAATTATCAGCATTTTTGAAAATTCCTTCAACCTTGATTTTGAAATCATTGGTTTATATTGTTGATAAAAAACCAGTTATTGCGTTAATCAGAGCAGACAAAACTGTTGAAGAAACAAAATTAATGAATGCCGTTGGCGGAATTGATATAAGGATTGCAACATCTGCTGAAATTCAAGAATTGATGGAACAACAAGGATTTAACGCGGTTGCAGGGTTTATCGGCCCTAAAGGTATGAAAAATATCACAATTATTGCAGATAACACAATCAAAGATATGAAAAATTTTGTTGTTGGCATTAACGAAACTGACAAACATCAGGTTGGCGCAAATCTTGAAGATTTAGGACTTGATGAAATTAAATATGAAGATATCAGACTTGTTGAAGCTGGCGAATTATGTCCTCAATGTGGCAAACCGTTAAAGGTAACAAGAGGTATTGAAGTCGGTAATATATTCCAACTTGGAACTAAATATTCAAAACCAATGAATGCAGTATACTTAGACGCTGATGGGAAAACCAAACCATATATTATGGGATGCTATGGTATCGGTATTTCAAGAACAGCAGCTGCAGCCGTTGAGGCTCACCACGATGACTGGGGAATAAAATGGCCTTTAGCTATCGCACCATACCACGTTACAATTGTTCCTGTAAGCACAAAAGACGAACTTCAAATGACAACAGCTAACAAAATCTATGAAGAACTTTTAGCTAACGGAGTTGAAGCTGTAATTGATGATAGGGACGAAAGACCTGGTGTTAAATTTAAAGATGCTGATTTAATCGGTTTTCCATTCAGAATTACAGTCGGAAAAACTATTACTGAAGGGAATGTTGAATTTGTAACACGAGCTACTGGCGAAAAAGTTGCAATGAAACCTGAAGTTGCTATAAAACAAGTTATTGACGCAGTAAAAGCTATTAAATAAAAAACAAAATGACAAGAGGTATGAAAATATGTTATTAGAATTTTTACATTCAAAAATACACCGAGCAACAGTTACTGATGCAAATCTTAACTATGTTGGCTCAATCACAATTGACGAAACATTATTAAAAGCTGCAAATATCAGAGAGTGGCAAAAAGTTGAAATTCTTGATGTTAATAACGGTGAAAGATTTCAAACATACGTAATAAAAGGTAAAGCTAATTCGGGGCAAATTTGTCTAAACGGAGCAGCAGCAAGAAAAGTTCAACCTGGAGATAAAGTAATTATCGTTACGTACGGTCAATTTGAAGAAAAAGAATTGGAAACATTCAAGCCAACAATTGTTATCGTTGATGAGAATAACAAAATCAGTGAAATTCACTAGTTTTGTAACGTTTCTTAAAAATTTAATATCAAAGAAAAAAAGTTTGTTTTTAATTTTCGCAAATAGAAACAGACTTTTTTCTTGAAAAAGTATTGAATTAATTCAATTTTTAGAAAAAAATCCGCTACAATATAAAAAGTTTCAAATTTGCGCTAAACCCTCTTTATATAATCTTTACAAGAAAAAACTTGACCTTTTACGAAAAACTTTTTATATTTGTAAAGTAATCTAAATTCAAATTTGAGACAGAGAGAAAGAGGTTAGTATGACAGAGTTCAAACACGTAAGATTAGATGGAAAAGTATACGACAAAGCCGAAATTAAAAAGATTATCAAAGAACAAAACGTTAAATTTATCAAATTACAATTCGTTGACATCAATGGTCAGGTCAAAAATATGTCCGTTCCGTCAGAACAAATAGATAAAGTTTTAAATAACGAAATAATGCTTGACGGTTCATCTATTAAAGGTTTTAGAAGTATTGAAACATCAGATATGTTCTTCTACCCTGATATTAATAGTTTCCAAATCCTACCTTGGAGAGAAAACAGTGGCATTAATGCTGCAAGACTTATTTGTGACATCTACAATGCTGATGGAACACCATTTGAAGGTTGCCCAAGATGCAACTTAAAAAGAGTCATGGAAGCTGCAGAAAAAATGGGTTTTTCTATGAACATCGGTCCTGAAGCTGAATTTTTCTTGTTCTCAAAAGATAAAGATGGAAATGTTACAACTGAAACTCAAGATAGAGCTGGTTATTACGATGTTGGACCTGAAGATTTAGGAGAAGATGTACGTTCTGATATCGTTTTAACACTGCAAGAAATGGGATTTGACATTGAGGCATCTCACCACGAAGTTGCAGATGGTCAGCACGAAATAGACTTTAGATATGCGGATATATTAACAGCAGCAGACAACGTTACAACCTTCAGAATCGCAGTTAAAGCAATCGCAGCTAAACACAATTTACATGCAACATTTATGCCAAAACCGATTTTTGGTATCAATGGTTCTGGGATGCACTGTAACGTATCCTTATTTAAAGATGGCAAAAACGCATTTTTCGACGAAAAAGCAGAATACCAACTTTCCGAAACTGCCAAATTCGCTATCGGTGGTATGCTAAAACACGTAAAAAGCATCACAGCTATCACTAACCCAGTTGTTAACAGCTACAAACGTTTAGTTCCTGGATATGAAGCTCCAGTATATTTGGCTTGGTCATTGGCTAACAGAAGTGCGTTATTAAGAGTTCCTGCCAAAAGAGGTATTTCAACAAGGGTTGAATTAAGATCACCTGATCCTGCTTGTAACCCATATTTGGCATTTGCGGCAATCTTGGAAGCTTGTCTAGACGGTATTAGAAACCAAATTGACCCACCTGCTCCTGTTGAAAGCAATATCTACAAATTAACTACAAAAGAACGTAAAAAACAAAGAATTGACTCACTACCGGGCAGTTTGTATGAAGCACTTGAACAAATGGATAAATCTTTGGTTGCAAAAGCTGCACTTGGAGATCACATTTTCTCAGAATTTATGACTGCGAAGAAAAAAGAATGGGATTCCTTCAGAACATACGTTTCACAATGGGAACTAGACAGATATTTAGAAAGATACTAATCAAATCTTCTCCAACCTCCTAAATTTTAGGAGGTTGGCTTTTAATCTGAACATTTCAGTCAGTGCCAGTTTGAACTTTTAAAATAAACTAGAAATTTATTATAAAATACTAGCCAATATGAATTAAACCTTTACTCTAGCAATTTTATTTATGTTTATGTTTTTATAATAGAGTAGGGAAAAATTTAGGGAAAACATGGTATTAGAAATAAATAATGGCTATCAAGTCAGACAAAATTACAACATTACTCCACAAAAACTAAAAAACAAAGCCGCAGTCCAGACTTTTACATCTCGCAGAAATTTTGATAAAACAAATAACGGACAATTTGATGCTAATGTTGCAGCAAATAATTTTTGCAAAGGTTTACTTAGTCCAATCACAGCAATCATTAAACATCCAATTGCAACAATTGGGGTTGTAGGAGCAACCGCACTAGCTTGTTCTGTAGCTCCCATTTTAGCGCCAGCGACAGCAATTGTATTTGGAGCAATGGGAATTTATGAATTTGGCAAAAGCTCCTATAACATAGTTAAACACTCTGCTAGCGGAGAGTACGACAAAGCCGAAAAAGATTTTGAAGGACTCGGACAAGGCACAATAAACACAGTCCTTACTGCCCTTGGTATGAGACAAAGCGCAAGAGTTACTAAAGAAGCTCAATTACTATCTGAAACAAAAGCAACAAAACTTTCAGTCGAACAAATTTCAAAAATAAAAGATGAGGTTAAATCACTAACTTTATTTAAATCGTTTAAAGAAAGTCTAAAACTTTACACAACCAAAGAAGGCAGACAAGCTTTTATGTATCAATTCAAAAAGCCTGTTATAAAAGAGCGTTTGCAAGATTTGAAAAACATAATAGTAAAGAAAAAAGAACAAATAAAAGAATCTTTTGATATAAAAGAAGAATTTGCCAAAACTCCGGAAGGTATCAAAAGAGCAAAAATGACAACTGAAGAAATCAGTCAAGAAGTTTCTAAATTGGCTAAAGAATCTTTTGACCAATATGGAATACCGGAAGAATTAAGACCTAAATCAAAAAAGATGCCAAAACTGGCGGTGGATATTACGCACAGAAACACACAATTGAAATCAATGAAACCGCTTATCGAGAAGGTGCTTTTGATTTGCCAAATACAATAAAACATGAGGCAACACACGCAAAAGAAGCATTGATTAGAGAAACTTTGACTTTCACTAAAAAAGAACAATTAACAAAAGAATATCTTCTAAATAAAATCCAAACCGGTGATAACAACACGGTTGCTTATGATACAACAATCTTTGGAAACGCAACAATAAAACCTCCGAAGATGTCTACAGGTATGAAAACTGATTTTGCAAAATTGGCACAAGAAAATATTTACAAAATAGGTTCAAACGGTCTTGATAAAAAACAATTGACAAAACTTGTAGAACCATTAATTGATAAATACCCAGAATTTATCAGTCAATATCAATCAAAAGAAGAAGCACTTGATATGTTGACCAAATACGCACAATCTCACCAATTGAGATATAAAGTCGGTACAACAACTGCGATAAACTTGCCTGCTGATAAGGTCGCAAAACTTGGGTATATTGATGAATCCACAGCCATAAATTCATTTAAAGGCATTTTAGAATGTTTAGATGGAAACATGTCATACAAGACCGTAAGTGGAAACATGGGGTTGGGCGGAGATTTTACACAATATGAATTTGGAGCAGAAGAAGTTTTGGCTCAACTTAGCGGTAACAAGTTTGAAATTTCACATCTGGAACAAGAACTTGCGACATTGAGAAAACGACCAAACTTTGATGCAAAACAAGAGGCTTATTTGCTTAGCCAAATAGAAAGTGCTCAAAAAACAATAAAATATAGGGTTAAATCAGAAAACAATGCATTTGGAGAAAAAATAGAAAACACAGCAGAAGTAAAAATTAGTAAAGAGTCAAAAGAAATTGAAGACAGCTCTACAACTGCAACAAATGTAAATGAAATAAATGTAGAATATAATGAATATAAAGAAGGTCAAAAAGGAGAAAATTTAAATATAATCTTTATAGTTGACAATTCTTCAAGTATGAATCAAACAGCAGGAACAGCATATGTAAATAAAGAACAATGGTGCCCAATTGCTCCAAGTGATAGAGAAAAAACAAAAATAGCTAATGCTAAAAAAGCAATAGCAAACTTTATAGACAATCAAAATGGTAAAAATACTGATATGAGAGTAATTACATTTAACACATCAAGCACAGAAGAAAAGTCAGACTTAAAAACATTAAAAGAAAAAATTGCACCTATTGCAATGAAGTTTAATGAAAAAGACATATTACTTGGAGATATATATGCTACAAGTATTATAATTGATACTTTCCCCTCTTATGCTAGGGGAAGTTGGTTAGGTATGTTATCTAACATTAAAAATACTCGTATGATGATTTCTGTTAATCCTATGGATAATATAGAAGTTAATAAAACTCTTAAAAAAGGAATGACAGAAACTAGAAGTAAGTTTATTAATTCTAAAGATAGAAACGATCAAATAGTACTCAAAAATCAATTAGAAGATTATGAGAAACTAACAAATAAAATGGATCGTGAAAATGAAAAAATGCTACTGATGTCAGTAGTGTTTTTTACTTATGCTGAAAGTTTAGAAAAATTACAAAAAAGAATAAAAGAAATAAAGTCTGCTTTAAGTAGTTTAAATCTTCGTGGTTCACAGTTGATATTCGAGCAAGAACAAGGTTTAAAAACTTGTTTACCTTCTCTTGATATGCCACTTCAAGAAAATTTTGGACTACCTATGCCTACAACGACAGTAGCGGCTTCATTTCCTTTTGTATTTGAATCTATACAAGATGACGGTAATTCTATAATACTTGGCGACGACATAAACGGCGGTCTTACATTATTTGATCTGTGGAAAAGAACTAATAAAAGAACAAACTCAAATATGTGTATTATAGGTAAAAGTGGTAGTGGTAAATCTACTTTAATCAAAAAGTTATTACGTGGTAATTTTGCTCGTGGTGGTGGTAAAAAACGAACTCGTATTTTGTGTGTAGATCCAGAACGTGAATATAAAGACTTATGTAATACTCTTAATGGGAATTGGATTGACTGCGGTAGCGGATCAGGATTTGTTATTAAAAATTCTGCTAATGATGAAGATAATAATGTAGCTGTAATAAAACACTTACAAACATTTAGAACTTTTATAAAATATTATTTTAAAGATTTAACAGAATTAGAGCTTACTAAAATTGAAGAATTACTATTAAAAACATATAAAAAGAAAAACATAGATTTAGATACTGATGTTAGTAAGTTATTTTCAAAAGATTATCCTATCATTACTGATTTTCATAATGAAATAAAAAACGAATTAGAAAATGCAAAAAATGATAAAAGAATTAATGATGACACAGTTAAGTCTTTAGAAAAAATAGAAGCTATTGTTAGAAGAATGGCTACCGGTGTTGATAGTAAATTATGGAATAATTATTCTAATTTAGATTTAAACTCTGATTTTATAGTATTTGATATTCATACTTTACTTGATAGTGATGACACTATATTAAGAACTCAATTCTTTAATATCTTGTCTTTATGTTGGCACATTATTAGTCAGAATAGAGACGAACAAGTTATTTTAATTGTAGATGAAGCTCATTTATTAATTGATCCTGAAAATAAAGACGGACTAGAATTTTTAAAAAGAACTTCTAAAAGGATTCGTAAATATA
>ERZ779835.184-NODE-184-length-14588-cov-6.325122_pt1 | contig 14588 bp, 9 predicted proteins | sample MGYA00511382_ERZ779835 | MGnify/ENA primary metagenome ERZ779835 (study PRJEB29588, sample SAMEA2150814) | human gut metagenome | biome: human gut; feature: human-associated habitat; material: faeces | place: Denmark | collected 2008/2010 ... | reverse complement strand
ATATGCACAGGGCAAAGCAGAGGAAGCGGAGAAAGCAGCCGGAACCGGTATGGTGCTGGAATTTGCAACGTGGATCGTACTGGCGATTGTGTCAGTGCTGATCATGCGGCCGTATGTTATGATGTCCGCCACGTCGGAGCAGGTGATCACGGATGCGATCATATATGGAAACATTGTAAGCATCGGAAGTCTGGGAGCATTTCTTGAAGGAAATTGGACGAAGGTACATCAGTCTTATGGAAATATGAAACTGCCAATGGTGGCACAGATCGCCGGAGCAGTGACAAATATTGTCCTGGATCCGGCTTTAATTTTCGCTCCCGCACCGTGTTGTGGCAGGTGCCGCCTATGCTGCCGTATGCGGACAGGTACTCGCTGCTGTTATTACGGGTGTGCGGGGCTTCCGGAAACCGCCGAAATTCCGGGAAATCTTATATTATGCAAAGAGAATTTACTTCTATGGATATTCATCCATTGTCATGCAGGGATTGTATACAGTGTATATTTTCGCACTGAATGTGATCCTGGCAAAATTCTCCGACTCAGCTGTTACAGTGCTTGGACTCTACTATAAGCTACAGAGCTTTTTCTTCATTCCTCTTTTTGGACTGCAGACCTGTATTGTCCCAATCTTAAGCTTTAATTATGCAAGAGGTGCCTATGAACGTTGTAGGAAGGTCATGCGAAGTGCATTCCTGATATCGTTGGTATTTATGGTGCTGGGGATCATCGGATTTATCGGATTTCCGGAAATGCTGATCCGGATATTCTCGGAAAGCCCCGAAGTAATAGAGATTGGAAAACATGCATTCCCGATTATCGGTGCAAGTTTTGCACCGGCAGTATTTTCACTGACAATGCCGGTATTTTTTCAGGCAATCGGAGAAGGAGGCATAAGTCTGTTTCTGTCATTACAACGACAAATTGTATGCCTGGTGCCGATCTTCTGGTTATTCTCATTTCTGGGACTGAACTACACATGGTGTTCCTTCCCGGTATCGGAAGTGATCTCCAGTGGAATCGGACTAATCCTGTATGTAAGGACAATTAGGAAATGGAAGGCAACAGAGACAAATGGCGGAACAGCAGAATATAAGAGGTAACGGATAGATAATAAGAAATCGAAAAATCGAAAACGAGAAATGTAGAAGATAGGAAATGAAATCGACTTATCCTTATAGAGAATATGAAAAATATCCATACTGTAAGGAATAGGTCGATTTTTGGTTTAAATAGTCGGTGGACTATGGAAATAAAGGATAGAAAAAGAGAGAATATTGTGGTATGATAGAGAAAATGTGCGAGAGGTGGGGAGAAAGATAAAATTCCAATATGGTTAAATTAGTTAATATTCTAATGTGCTTTCTCAACATTCCAAGGTGGATATATATATAAATCATAACATAGATGTACCAAAATAAAAATATAGAAGATATGGAAAGCAAATTTAATATATCATATTAAAATGTGCTTTAGGAAAAAAGTTGACAACAGAAACAAATGGTGCTATTCTTGGGATATAGATACAGAAAGTTACTGTATTTATAATCATAAATCAGACAGGAAAGGAGGAATTGTATGAAATTCATATCAGAATTTGCACTTGAAAAGGAAGACCTGCCAATTGATTACCGGCGTTGTATCTTATCATATTTAAAGCATTGTCTGACACAGGCGAACGATGGAAAATATTATGATGATTATTATGCACCGGGCAAGGACAAACCATTTTGCTTTTCGGTAATGTTTGACTCACCGAAGTTTTCAAAGGATGTCATTCATATTTCCGGTAAAAAAATGAAACTGATGGTTTCCAGTTCAGATACCAAGACGGCATTCATTTTATTTTCGGCCATGGCGGCACAGAAGGGAAAAAGGTTTAATCTCCCAAAGGAAAATAGAATGCAGCTGATATCAATCAGACAGGTGAATGAGCAGGAAGTTCATAGTAGTCGCATTTTGGTGAAGATGTTGGAACCGCTTTGCATTCGAAATCACAATAAGGAAACCAATAAAGATTGGTATTATTCATGCAAGGATCAGGAATCCTTTGAACGTGAAAGTACAAGGGTGATTAAGACGCAGCTGATGTTAGCAGGATATTCAGAGGAGCAAAGCAATGTGAAGCTGATACCGGTCGATCCCAAGATGGTAATCATCAAACATTATTCCATAAATATTGAATGCACGATTGGGACCTTTATTATGGAAGGAAAACCGGAAGTGTTGAATTATTTATTGAAGAATGGAATTGGTTCCAGAAAATCTTCGGGATTTGGTGTGGCACAGTTAATGGCAGAAGAATAGGAGGAAGAAGATGAAGGTAAGGTTACAGAGCCAGACATACAACACGCTTCTGCTTCCTATTGAATGGAGATATGCAGCGTCAGTTGTAGGATTGATACGTTATTTTGAATACGTAGAAGAGACAGAGGGGATGAAATTATATGAGATAACAAAGAAACGAGATCGGGATCAGTATGTGATATACTCAGAAATTGGTGGTTATGTGCAGGGGTTATTGTACAATGAGGAAGATATAACGGAAGAACGCTATCTGCGGTTTGTCGAGCATTATTATGGCGAGAATCTGCAGCATGTGGTGATAGAACGAAAATTATCTGATCCAAACAGAGAATATACCGAGGATGAGATCAGTGAGATCAATTCTTATATATCTGGGACGAATTCCAACACGATTCTGAAAAAAATCTTTGGAAAAACCAAATTTACCGGAAACAATGCAGAAGAAATACTGCATCAGATCGATGAAAATCGATTTGAAATCATCAGGGAAACCTATCGTAATAAAACGAGTATGTACAGAAAATATGCAAATATAAAGAAACTGCTTACTCCTGAAAATCCGCATTGCAGACTACTTGGTTATGATCTGGATGAAAACAGGAAGAGTAAATCTGCGGCATATCAGTTTGATACGAATACGTTTGTGGCAAATGATGAACCGGAATTTGACTTTATCCCATTTGCTTTCACATATTCGCCGGAAGCAGTTTTTATAAATAATAACAATACCATTACAGATCTATTAAAGACAAATGATGCAGCCAGAGAGATCTTTGAGCAGAAGCAGGAAATTGTTGAGAATAAGGTCAAAAGGGACGGTATGCAGACAAAGCTGATAAAAACGTTAATCTATGCGGAAGACTTTATGCAGCATGATACGGAGGTAATTGTCAGAAAACAGGAATCGGAGTGCTTTGAAACATTATTTGTTCGAAGAGAGGCATTACAGAGGCTGAGGAATGTATATGATAAGTATAACCTGAAGTTTACGTATAATTATGGCTACAATTACGAGTTGAATGTAGAAGAATCGGTAATCGACTGTTGTATTAATGATGTGTATCTGGATGGAATTCTGAATCAATTACTGGTACTCAGCCGGGAGAAGAGTTATGCAGTGGTTATTATATGGAATCTGGTCAGGATTAATGTTGAATGGAAAGGAGTAGAAGGTATGACAGAACAAGTGGAAAGAGCCAGAAAAGCGGGATATGTAATTGGCAGACAGATAAAAGATGCAAATGGTGAGAATAAGGCAAAGAGTTATAAGAATAAGCTGATTAATGCCATTGTTTCACATGATCGGGATAGAGTGCTGGAGATTATGTTGCAGTTATCCGGTTATATCGGAGGAGAGATCGGAACGATTTATGATATTCTGGATAGCGGAGAAGAATGGTCGGATATTGCAATCAGTTTTACCAATTCATTAGTAGAAAAAAGAGATGATAAATAGGAGGTATGTGATATGAGTAATCAGGCAGTAACATTAACGGTAGTAGCGAATATGACAAGTAACTATAGTGATGGTCTGGGAAATGCAGCAAGTGTTCAGAAGGTATATAAGAATCAGAAGGAATATGCGATGCGTAGCCGTGAGAGCTTAAAGAATGCAATCTGTGTACAGGCTGGATTGTATGATGATCTGGAGACATCTCTGGATAAGGTGATGCAGAAGAAAGTGAATGAAGAGCTGAATGCGGCAAATTGCAGAGCACTGGAAGGCGGCTATATGTCGACGGAGGGGCTTACCTATGTCAGAAACAGTTCCTTTTATCTGACCGATGCAATCGCAGTGGATTCATTTATCAATGAACTTAGATTTCATAATAACCTGTATCTTGCATCGACCCATGCAAAGAAGAATAACCTGAGTGTACAGAATAATGCAGGAGATACAGGACTGATGCCATACCAGTATGAGTATGATAAGTCCATGAAGGTTTATAGTCTTACCATTGATCTGGAAAAGGTAGGCGTGGATGAGAACTTCCATACAGAGGCAGATAATGCAGAGAAAGCAGCTCGTGTCAATGCGATTCTGAATGCGGTAGAGAATCTGTCACTGGTAGTGAAGGGCAATCTGGACAACGCAGAACCGTTATTTGTGATTGGTGGAATGTCAGCCAGAAAAACACATTATTTTGAAAATGTAGTGAAGGTAAAAGGCAATTCATTGGTTCTGGAAGAGGGAATCAAGGATAAATTAAACAGTAATAAAGGAAATTTTAAGGCCGGAGTTCTAAAGTGTGGAGCGTTTACAAATGAGGCAGAGATTGTACGGGAACTTCATGCGGAATCTACGGAAACATTCTTTGAAGAACTCAGAAAAGAAGTTACAGAGTATTATGCCTAGAACTGAGGTGATTGCATGAAAGCATTGCGGATTTGCTTAAAACAGTCTCTGGCAAATTATCGCAGAGAGGAGACTGTTGATAATAAAATGACATATCCTCTGCCACCATATTCTACGGTGATCGGAGCATTGCATAAAGCATGTGGCTATACAAGTTATCATCCGATGCAGATGAGTATTCAGGGAGAATATGGTGGAATGAAAAAAGAGGTGTATTTAGATCATTGTATTCTGAATTCCTTGCAGAATGATCGTGGAATCCTGATCAAGATGAGCAATGATAAAACGATTTCCAAGGGATATGTGAAGGTGGCAGCAGCAAAGAAATCACAGGGCAATGATTTCCGACAGGGGATTACGATTGATGTGATACATCCGGAATATCTGGAAGAATATCGGCGACTGAAGAATCTGAATGATGAGATTGGTGAGTTTAAGAAGAAAAGGTTTCAACCCTTTTTAGATCGAATCAAGGCTACAAAGAAGCTGTTGGCTGACAGAAAAAAGGACTCAACAATATCCCAGGAAGAACTTCGGAAGATATCAGACAGGGAAACTCGGTTGAAGGAGCTGGAGAAGCAGGCAAAAAAACGATTGGCAACATATGAAATGGAAAATTACAAGAAACCGATTGCTGCATTTAAAACATTGACGACAGCACCTAAATATTATGAGACCCTGTATGATATTGAATTGATCATCCATATCGTTTCAGATGATGAAACAATGGCCTGTATATATGAAAATATCGACAGGCTGACCTCAATCGGTCGAAGCGAGGACTTTGTAGATGTTACTGAATGCGAATATACAGAGCTGGAGGAAATAGATGGTGAATATATGAGTACACATCATGCCTATATTCCCGCAACTCTGGATACGGAAGGCATTTTTATGAATGAAAAGAAGGGGATAAATGCCGTCGGGACAAGATATTTGCTGAACAAGGATTATCGGCTTAGTGAGGATGGGAAAAAGAGAATCTTTAATAAGAGATTGGTAACGTATACATCAAAATATACGGTATTTGAGCCAATTGATAGTATATATGTGGACAAAGGGAAAGAAACATATATAGTCGGACTGGTTTAGACGATACAGATCGGATAGATAATTTAACCAAAGTGGAAATCAGAGAGACAGAGTAGATGACGAGGAGGAAAAGGAATGACAGAAGAACAGGAGGAGCAGTTTTACCGGCTGATAAAAACAAAGCTGGCAAAGTCAAAAGGGATTAATGGGGAAAAGGAAACTATATGGGAGCATACGGAGTGTCTGAAGAAAGAAGCAGCAAGGCTCCTGCGGTATGGTTACATTAGTGAAGAGGAATATCGATTACTTGATTATGCTGTTGAAAAGCATGATTATGGAAAACTGAATGATCAGATGCAGAAACGGTTGCGTACAGGCAAGACGTTTGATGCGGAAAAAGAAGTCCGGCATAATATATTGTCGGGATTATTTGTAAATCCTGAGGATTTTGACTCTTGGGATGACTATATAGTGGTATTATATGCAGTCCTTTATCATCACGAGAATTATGGTGATAATCGTACACAGGCCAGTGTTTTGGCGGATAGAAACCCTATCATCAATAAATTTAAGGAAGAGTATTCCGAATATATATATCAGCCCAATATGAGAACAACAAGGAGAATTGTAAGATTAACCCAGACGCAGGGGATAGATGAAGATGGAGAGAGTTCTTATGAGGACGAGTATCTATATCAGCGGATGGCAAAGATGAAGGGGTTGTTGCATAAATGTGACTACAGTGCCAGTGCGCATATTGCTTGTGAATATAAGAATGATTTTCTGGTGGAAGCACTGGAACAACTGGCAACCGCCTGGAAGAGTGGTTGGAATGAACTCCAGAGGTTCACGCAGGAGCATACAAATGAAAACCTGATTGTGACAGCACCTACCGGTAGTGGAAAAACGGAGGCCGGATTATTATGGGCGGGTGATAATAAGTGTTTTTTTGTGCTGCCACTTCGAACAGCAATTAATGCAATGTATGATAGAATTCGGGGTGGTATCCTGCATAATGAGAGTACAGATACGAGGATTGCATTATTACATTCAGAAATGCAGGCTTATTATCTGGAAAAATCAACATCCGAGAAAGGAAAATCGGATGAGGAGGAACCGGAAGAAGAGTTACTTACCTATGTAACCAGAAGTAAGCAGATGGCTTTGCCGCTCACGATTGCAACTTTGGACCAGATTTTCAGGTTTACGTTGAAATACTATGGATACGAATATATATTAGCTACTCTATCTTATTCAAAGCTGATTATTGATGAGGTGCAGATGTATTCTCCGGATTTACTGGCGTATCTGATCTATGGTATAAAAATGGTGATTGAGTATGGTGGAAAGGTAGCAGTCATTACAGCAACATTACCTCCGTTTGTAAAGGATAAATTATATCAGGTAATGGGAAATGATGTAGCAGAACGGGATTTTTCCGGAATAAAGGCTGACAGACATAATGTAAAGGTAATGGATGAGCCGCTTACTTCGGAAGCAATATGGGATGTATGGAAGAAAAAAGCAGGAGAGGATAGTCGTAAATTTCTTGTGATATGTAATAGTGTAAAGACAGCGCAGAGGTTATATCGGGAGCTGGAGGAGCTGACACAACAGGAGAATGTCAGGATTCATCTGTTGCATAGCAAGTTTACCGGAGATGACCGAAAGAAAAAGGAACGAGAAATTCTAGAGGTGGGTGAAACAGGCAGAAAAGCACATGAAATATGGATTGCAACGTCTGTTGTAGAAGCCAGTCTGGATATTGATTTTGATTATCTTTTTACGGAATTACTGGATTTGTTTTCACTGTTTCAGAGGATGGGAAGAGTCAACCGAAAAGGTATAAAGGATATAGATGAAGTCAATTGCTATGTATACTTACAGTTACAGGATAGTCCGTTAAGATGCTTTCAAAGTCAGAATCCCCGATATCGGTTTGTAGATAATGATATTTATCTGCTTTCGAAAGAGGCGATGGAAACTGTAGATGGTATATTGTCGGAGACAAAGAAGACGAACCTGATCAATGAATATCTGTCGGCTGAAAAACTGGAGAAGACAGGTTATGTAAAACAATATGAACAGACCTACAGAGAACTGGAAATGTTAAATATAGAGGAAAAATCCACGGGTGAGATGATCCGGGACATTCAGACAGTAGATATCATACCGGCTGGGGTTTATAACGAACACAAGGATGTTATTGATACGGCTGAACAGAAGCTCAGAGAAAGAGATGCAGGTATCACGGAGAAGCTGCAGGCAATGGAAGATATCCGGAGATATGTTGTACCGGTTCCGGGGTATATCGTTTATGGAAATAAAAGACGTAGTGAGGCTGTGGAAAGGTATATTCGTATACGAAGGAACGTAGAAATCCCTGTAGTGGCATGTGAGTATAGTTCAGAAATAGGATTTGAGAAGATTTATAAGAAAGAAACAGAGAGACAAGGCAGCCATATTATATAAGTGTTTTTTCGTGCAGGTGGAGGTGAAGAAATGCAGGAAGATGAAGTGACAGGCGCAATGGTGTATTACTATTATGTGTGTAAAAGGAAGCTATGGTATTTTCTTCATGAAATACGAATGGAACATGATAATCAGGATGTAAAACTGGGAAAGCTGTTGGATGAAAAATCATATGGACGGGAAAATAAGCATGTAATGATTAATGGCGTAATAAATATTGATTTCTTAAAGGGGAATCATGTCTTACATGAGGTAAAGAAGAGCAAAAGTATAGAAGAAGCCGGTATTATGCAGGTTAAGTATTACATGTATTATTTATATGTCCGTGGAATGCAAGATGTAAGTGCAAAGATTGATTATCCGTTATTGAAGCAAAGTATTACGGTTGAATTGAATGAGGAAGATATCGGTAATATGGAGAAGGTAATAAAAGAGATTGTGTTATACGCAAACAGTCAGAAGGTACCGGGGTACGAGAAAAAGGGAATATGTAAGAAATGTGCATATCATGATTTATGCCTGATATAAGATGGTAGGAGCTTAGAGGAACATAGGATAAGGAGGTACTATGGAAGAAAGCTATTATTTTTTCACAGATGGAACGATTAGCCGGAAAGATAACACACTTAGATTTACATCTGTGGAGGGGAACAAAAGAGATCTTCCCATAGAGAATATTAATGATCTGTATGTGATGTCGGAAATGTCATTTAATACCAGTCTGCTGAATCTGTGCTCGCAAAGTGGCATAGCCATTCATTTTTTTAATTACTACCAGTACTATACAGGCAGCTTCTATCCGAAAGAGCAATATTTGGCGGGAAAGCTGCTGGTACAGCAGGTAGAACATTATACTGACTATGACAAGCGGATGGCAATAGCCAGAGAATTTATAAGGTCAGCATCATTTAATATATACAGAAATCTACGTTACTATAATGGACGCGGAAAGAATGTAAAGGGATATATGGATAACATAGAGGACTTGCGAAAGGGAATAGACAGCACTGAAACGATACAGGAATTAATGGGTGTAGAAGGAAATATTCGGAAGGCTTATTACCAGGCGTGGAATATTATCATTGATCAGGAGATTAATTTTGAAAAGAGAGTTATGCATCCGCCGGATAACATGATTAACAGCCTGATATCATTTGTAAATTCGCTGATTTATACAAAAATACTAACAGAAATATATAAGACACAGATAAATCCGACTATCAGTTATTTGCATGAACCTGGAACCAGGCGGTTTTCATTAGCACTGGATATATCAGAAATATTTAAACCATTGATAGGCGACAGACTGATCTTTTCCTTATTGAACAGAAGACAGATAACTGAGCAGAGTTTTGTGCCGGGGCTGCAGGGAATGCAGTTAAAGAAAAATGCAGCGCAAATTATAGTAGAAGAAATGGATGAAAAATTGGCAACGACCATAAAACATAGGGATCTTGGAAAATATGTATCATATCAGTATCTTATGCGGCTGGAAGTGTATAAACTAATTAAACATTTGATAGGTGAAAAGGAATACTCGGGATTTGAAATCTGGTGGTAAGCCGGTAAGGGCATTTGTTATAATGGAGGAAGAAATTCTGAACCTTTGAATGTGGTGGTAGAGCAGGCAAGACCAATTAAAGACAGAAAATTCTGAACATCAGGAATCCAGTGGTAAAGCAGATAAGAGATTTATTATATAGGGAAAGGAGAAGGGGAATGTATATTATACTGGTGTATGATATAGTTATGGATAGTGAAGGAAAGAGAGTGTTACCAAATGTTTTTAAAATATGCAAGAAATACCTGACACATATACAAAATTCTGTGTTTGAAGGAAATATCAATAAGGCAAAACTGGAGGCACTAAAGACTGAACTCGGAGCATATGTGCGAAAGGACAAGGATTCAGTAATTATTTTCTCATCACGTGATGAACGGTGGTTGAAAAAAGAATTTGTTGGCATGGAGGATGATAAAACGAGCCGATTTTTGTAATTGTCGACCTGTAATAATGAAAATATCATAGGAGAATGACAATGAAAGGAAATACAGGAAAAAATGAAGCAGCAAAGAAAGATAAAAATGAATTAAGAAAATAATAGCTGTGAAAAATAGGGGTAGACAAAATAGGAATGTAGTAGATAGATATCTGTAGGATTGAGCAGATACGGGTACTAATATAAACAGAGTGGAATGTAGAGTTCTGAACTGTTTCCTTTTTGGAAATAATTAATTGTACTAATATAAACAGAGTGGAATGTAGAGCCTAAACTTCATAATGCTACTATACACCAAAGGGGTACTAATATAAACAGAGTGGAATGTAGAGAAATTGGCTCGCCTTTAACTACATCAAAAATCCATGTCGTACTAATATAAACAGAGTGGAATGTAGAGAATAACTACGGAGTGAATGGAGTGATTGAATGGAAATAGGTACTAATATAAACAGAGTGGAATGTAGAGCCAGTTTAAACAAAAAAATACCAACCACCGAATACTGTACTAATATAAACAGAGTGGAATGTAGAGGTTAAGCAGCGTTTGATTTTCGACACCCGTTAAAAGTACTAATATAAACAGAGTGGAATGTAGAGTCGCTTGCTCCAGAATATTTATTTGTTGCTCGGAGTACTAATATAAACAGAGTGGAATGTAGAGAGCAGTGCTCCGCTCAGGCGGTATGCCTTGAATCCGTACTAATATAAACAGAGTGGAATGTAGAGTAAGGTTTCGATAAGCTTCCAGCTCTCCGGATCCTCGGTACTAATATAAACAGAGTGGAATGTAGAGATATATGTATCTGGCATATTATACTGCTTGTATTTGTACTAATATAAACAGAGTGGAATGTAGAGAAGAATCCGGCACATCCGGATCAGGATCTGGAGTATCGTACTAATATAAACAGAGTGGAATGTAGAGTCAATAACACCGAGATCTCTGGGATAGTTATATTCCGTACTAATATAAACAGAGTGGAATGTAGAGGTCTTTTCGATCAACACGTATGGGGCTTTCGCTTTCGTACTAATATAAACAGAGTGGAATGTAGAGTTCAATCCTGCAAGCGTCTTCTTTAACGCTGCGTTGTACTAATATAAACAGAGTGGAATGTAGAGTTATTTCTTTGCATAAAAATAACACCGGCTCTTTCGGTACTAATATAAACAGAGTGGAATGTAGAGGTATTTCTACATATTGACTAAAAACAAACAACTAGTACTAATATAAACAGAGTGGAATGTAGAGGTTTCTACATTGAGTAATACGGGTTTTTCAAGCACTGTACTAATATAAACAGAGTGGAATGTAGAGAAAGATTCAATTCCATTACTATATGAGGTAAGCCCGTACTAATATAAACAGAGTGGAATGTAGAGCTACTATGTCGAATCATGTTGAATCCTGCCGGATACAGTACTAATATAAACAGAGTGGAATGTAGAGACTCGTCCCATGAATATCACCTCCTTGTATGTATCTGTACTAATATAAACAGAGTGGAATGTAGAGGTTACTCCGCCTAGTCCGGGACCTGATCCAGATCCAGGTACTAATATAAACAGAGTGGAATGTAGAGATAGGAGATAAGAAAATACTATATGAGAAGTTACAACGTACTAATATAAACAGAGTGGAATGTAGAGTGCAGAACATTACATGCGATACATGGACGACATGGTACTAATATAAACAGAGTGGAATGTAGAGAAGTCAAAGGACATCAAAAAAAGTGGGCGAGGGTTCGTACTAATATAAACAGAGTGGAATGTAGAGCGGATTGTTACATGCGCTGATCTGGAAGCGGTGGCAGTACTAATATAAACAGAGTGGAATGTAGAGCCATAAGAGGTGTTGCTAATACATCCACGCAATCGGTACTAATATAAACAGAGTGGAATGTAGAGATAGTAGTGAAGAAGTTTCCGTAATGGAAATGGAGCGTACTAATATAAACAGAGTGGAATGTAGAGAATGCAGAAGTCAGAATAACAGATGATTGTATTCAGGTACTAATATAAACAGAGTGGAATGTAGAGACTGTCATATATTCATTGTCTTTTTTTACTGCGCATGTACTAATATAAACAGAGTGGAATGTAGAGTTTGGATATATAGCTTATCTGTGGTTTGAGGAGTTGTACTAATATAAACAGAGTGGAATGTAGAGCTTGAAACAGCGAATATGCTTATAAATGCGGCATAGTACTAATATAAACAGAGTGGAATGTAGAGATTTTCGTTCTTGCGTACCTACTGTTTTTTCCAGGTACTAATATAAACAGAGTGGAATGTAGAGATACTCACGTTTAATAGTAACAGGAAGTGTAAGCGTACTAATATAAACAGAGTGGAATGTAGAGTTATTTCGTTGGCGAGTATCAGGAGATTGATACGTACTAATATAAACAGAGTGGAATGTAGAGGCTTTGAATCATGCTACATATCTCATACAAGATGTCGTACTAATATAAACAGAGTGGAATGTAGAGGTTAATTTGCACCGGTAGATGCATTTACCGCACTGGTACTAATATAAACAGAGTGGAATGTAGAGCTTTCCACCACGATAGCCCATCAATGTATCTCATGTACTAATATAAACAGAGTGGAATGTAGAGGTGTTAGTAGTTGTGCAGTCAAACAGAGAAGGAACAGTACTAATATAAACAGAGTGGAATGTAGAGTAATGTGTTGGGTGGTTGACTGATTCTTGCATATATGTACTAATATAAACAGAGTGGAATGTAGAGTTCCTTCTTCTGGGATTTCACATTCAAATTCCCAGGTACTAATATAAACAGAGTGGAATGTAGAGATTTAACTATAAGCTCTGGTATTGCCTCTACCAGGTACTAATATAAACAGAGTGGAATGTAGAGTGGTAATTTGTGCCATTTTTCCGGTAGTCGACATTGTACTAATATAAACAGAGTGGAATGTAGAGATCGCATCCCTTAAAGACTTATAAACCCAGTTATAAGGTACTAATATAAACAGAGTGGAATGTAGAGATTAATTTAGAAAACTGCATATAGGGGGCAGTTACAGTACTAATATAAACAGAGTGGAATGTAGAGGTGTCCACGTCTGCTATGCGGAGATTTTGGTGATCCATGTACTAATATAAACAGAGTGGAATGTAGAGGAAAAAAAGAGTAAATCACTTGACACGCGACCGAGTACTAATATAAACAGAGTGGAATGTAGAGATTGAAAAATAAGTGTAAAATTGTTTCTAAATTGTGTACTAATATAAACAGAGTGGAATGTAGAGTTGTTTCCCGGATGTAATGAAGTCTAACGTTATAGGTACTAATATAAACAGAGTGGAATGTAGAGTTTAATACTGCCTTACTCTGACCGCCGACACGCTTGTACTAATATAAACAGAGTGGAATGTAGAGACTTCTTCCGCTAATACAACATTATTAACATTCAATGTACTAATATAAACAGAGTGGAATGTAGAGTTTTCAAATAGAATTGCATCAAGCAACACAATAAAGTACTAATATAAACAGAGTGGAATGTAGAGTGGGTAACAATTAAGGGGTGTAAGACACTCCGTGAGGTACTAATATAAACAGAGTGGAATGTAGAGGACATTCGCTTAAAGCATAGGTCTTCAGGTCTTCCGTACTAATATAAACAGAGTGGAATGTAGAGCTTTTTTGATACAATCACATTGAAAGGCGGTGAGATGTACTAATATAAACAGAGTGGAATGTAGAGCGATTAACATCTTCGACTATTCGATAGTCAACACAAGTACTAATATAAACAGAGTGGAATGTAGAGGTTGATGTCAGAGGAATTGTAAGAAGCGTGTCCCCGTACTAATATAAACAGAGTGGAATGTAGAGGAATCTGAAAAGAAATGACTTGTATGCTATGGCACAGTACTAATATAAACAGAGTGGAATGTAGAGCGTATTGACTTAACAACTTCGCAACCTACACCGCCGTACTAATATAAACAGAGTGGAATGTAGAGAATGCTCCTAGGTCTAATTATTATTTGTATGATTAGTACTAATATAAACAGAGTGGAATGTAGAGCCTTACACACATCTTACATCAACCATCCTACACTCGTACTAATATAAACAGAGTGGAATGTAGAGACTGATCCTGTCAATCCTACTTCTCCGGATTTTTTGGTACTAATATAAACAGAGTGGAATGTAGAGGAATTGTAAAAATAAGCTGTTACATAGCTGCAGTTGTACTAATATAAACAGAGTGGAATGTAGAGATTCTTAATCCAAACTACCCGATTGTAGCTATCTGGTACTAATATAAACAGAGTGGAATGTAGAGTTATTCCACCTATCTTGAAAATCAAAGGTAGATGTTGTACTAATATAAACAGAGTGGAATGTAGAGATTTTCGTTCTTGCGTACCTACTGT
>ERZ779835.182-NODE-182-length-14723-cov-8.515817_pt1 | contig 14723 bp, 14 predicted proteins | sample MGYA00511382_ERZ779835 | MGnify/ENA primary metagenome ERZ779835 (study PRJEB29588, sample SAMEA2150814) | human gut metagenome | biome: human gut; feature: human-associated habitat; material: faeces | place: Denmark | collected 2008/2010 ... | reverse complement strand
GCAACTATGGCAATAGATAAAGGAATGCCCATTGAGCAATTGCAACAGCTCTTGGGGCATAGAAAGATAGATACGACCTTGCAGTATGCAATGGTTAAACAGAGCAATGTTAAGATTGCCCATCGAAAATACATTGGATAGAGAGGATAAGATTATGGCTGAACAATTTACCACATTAGCTTCACTAACGGTAGATGGAAAAGGTTCATACGGAATTGGAGCAAGTGCAGTTCCTTTCTCAAAAGATTTATACACCTATTTGAGAATTACGGATATAAAAGATGATGGCACACTAAATCTACAAGATTTAAAATCGGTTGATGATGAGAAAGCTTCTGAATATATTTTGAAACCGAACGATATTGTATTTGCGAGAACAGGTGCAAGCACAGGAAGAAACTATTTTTACGATGGAACGGACGGAGAATTTGTATATGCAGGATTTCTTATTAAGTACAGTATTGATGAGAAAAAAGTTAATCCTAAATACATAAAGTATTTCTGCCAGTCTAAACAGTATAAGGATTGGATTAATTCGTTCAACACAGGTAGCACACGTGGAAACATAAATGCTCAAACGCTTGGCAAAATGCCAATTCCTCTAATTGAGAGAACGGCACAAGATGCTTTGGTTAGTATCCTTTCAAGTATAGACGAAAAAATCAAGAAGAACAATGAGATAAACAATAATTTAGCGGCTTAAATCTCGATGTCAGAGACATCAAGTTCGCCTGACATCAAACGAGGTAAAATGGTATCTCGTGTTCTCGTTAATGCTTGATTCTCCGTATTGTTTTCGTCGATAAGTTCAAACATAGGTTTAACGATTTGATGAAACTGCTCCAATAAATCATCAGGGGGCAAAAATATCGGAAGGTTCTTAAAGTCAGTTTTGTTAAACTTTGGTTGAGCAGAACCACCTTTAATTCCCTGAATTAGCGATTGCCCATATAGCCACTTGAACCAAATGTAAAGATAGTAACGCAGATTTTCTTGTTCAGGACGAAGCATTATTATGTTGTTTCCAAGTGTCATTGGCTTATCTAATTTGGGACACAAGAATACACTTCCAACATCTCCAACATTTGAGATGATGATTTCTCCTCCATACAATGTTGATTTTGAGAGGAAGTTATATGAATGTTCATCTACAAATACCTCAAATGTTCCAGATTTCAAATCGGTATTGCGTATGAAATATGCATAGTTTGGTTCTTGATATAAGGTAACATTCGCTTTAAGTGAAGCAAAACTTCCATTAGCAACATAATCAGTTACAACTAATGGCAGTTCTCCATTTTTAAGCAACTTGAATGATTCAGGTACTAATCCAAATCGGGTCTCAAGCATATTTTTTGAAGAATTATCAAATTCAATAAACCATTTTTTGAATAGAAGAACAGCTTGCTGCTCTAAATTATTGTTTATGGCATTATTAAGCTCTATCTTGTCATCAATAGCCTTTAACAATCCACCAATTTTCCTTTGTTCCTCAATAGGCGGTAATTCTACATCTAAATTGGCAACAACATCAGTTTGGACTCGTTGGCGACCTGATGAACCAACCATAGATTTAATTGCCGGATTGCGAACCAAAGGGCTGCAAATCAAATAGTACAAGAAATCAGCATCACTTACGCCCTCAATTGCACGAAAGACAATATACTCGGTTGAACCAAAACCTACTTCGCCATCACTTAAAACTGAAACTTTTGCAATTTTTCCGTTCTCAAGACAAGGAGTAATTCTTGCCATAATCGTGTCGCCGTTTCTGAATTTTGTGCCACCCTTATATTCTTCAAGCACAAATTCTGGAATATCCCTACAAAAAGGCTGTAACCTATCCATTGGCACTTTTTTTGCCACGACACCCTTACCGAGACTCTCTCTTGGGTTGATATATGCGATTTCTGATAGCTTTTTCGTAGTCCAATTACACTTCATATCCAATCGCCCCCAGTTTTTTGCGGATTTCGTCCTCCAGTTCGTGAGACTTTGCAAACATCTCCGAAAGCTCAGAAGTAAGGCGAGTCATCTTTTCTTCAAACGGCTCTCCGTCGTCCTCGACTTCTTCAATACCCACATATCTGCCCGGTGTCAGAATGAAGTCCTGCTTTTCGATTTCCTGAAGGTCGCAGGCAGCACAGAAGCCTTTGACATCTTCAAGCGTACCTTCTTGGAACGCCGTAAATGTATCTGCCAATTTCTGAATATCCTCATCGGTAAAATCTCTGTGCTTACGGTCAACCATATAACCCATCTTTCGGGCATCTATAAATAAAGTTTTACCTTTCTGCTTTTTGTTCTTAGAAATAAACCAAAGTGTAACCGGAATTGTAACGCTGTAAAATAACTGCGTAGGCAATGCAACGATACCTTCTACAAGATCAGCCTGAATAATATTCTTTCTGATTTCTCCCTCACCACTAGACTGAGATGATAAAGCTCCATTAGCAAGTACAAGACCAATTTTTCCGTTCGGTGCAAGATGATGTATCATATGCTGAATCCACGCATAGTTGGCATTTCCTGCTGGCGGAGTTCCGTATTTCCATCTAACATCATCTTTTAACTTGTCTTGTCCCCAGTTTGAAAGATTGAAGGGCGGATTTGCCATAATAAAATCAGCTTTAAGCGTTTTATGTAAATCATTGAAAAATGTATCTGCCTGATAAGGTCCAAAATCTGCATCGATACCGCGAATAGCCATATTCATTTTTGCCATCTTCCAAGTATCAGCGTTAGACTCTTGACCGTAAACAGCGATTTCTCCACGCTTGCCACTGTGTGCCTGAATAAATTTTGCACTCTGAACAAACATACCACCAGAACCACAACATGGGTCATATACACGACAATTTTTGAATGGTTTCAAAATAGCAACGATTGTTTTAACGATACTTGCAGGAGTATAGAACTCGCCACCTTTAACCCCTTCGTATGCTGCAAATTGCTGAATACAATACTCATATGTTCTGCCAAGAAGGTCTTTGCTTTCTTCTGTATCGCCCATATCCATATTGGTAAAAAGATCAACAACCTCGCCTAATACTCGCTTATCCAAATCTGGACTTGCATAATTCTTTGGAAGCACATTTTTAAGAGTTGTATTTTCCTTTTCAATAGCTCTCATTGCATCGTCGATAACAGTACCGATTTCTGGAGTATGTGCTGCAGAAGCAATCTTGCTCCAACGGGCATCCTCCGGTACAAAGAAAATATTATCTTCTGCGTATGCATCCTTATCATCTTCAAAACCGTCGCCCTCATCAACAAGCTGTTGATAACGTTTTTCAAATGCACTTGATATGTAACGCAGAAAAATAAGTCCTACAATAACCTTTCTGTATTCTGCTGCTGGAATGTGTCCCCAAAGAACACAAGCCGCATCCCATATTTGTTTTTCAAATCCAATATTAGCATTATTTTGAACTGCCATTTATAAATTCCTTTCTATTAGCACCTTGCTATATTTATTTGTACATATTTCTTCATTTTGCAATATCACTATCGTTCTATTTCCACAATATCATCAAAGCCACATTTCAATTCAACACATATCCTAGCTAGAATATCTAACGATACTTGTTGATCGTTGTTCATTTTGGTAAATGTACTTGGTGCTATCTGTGTTTTCTTTCTCAATTCAGTTTTCGTCATATCCCTATCAATTAACAACTTCCATAAAGGTTTATAAGTTATTTTTACTTGATTTTCTGACATGTTATTTCCTCCGATTATCACGTCAAATAGTCCTTTTATCTTGATTTTTATTATATCATCAGTTTTTCGTTTATGCAATTATAAATTTCGAGTTCTCGAAATTGAGTATAGTATTATCCATAGGAAAAATTTAGCAGAGGAATCATCTCCCTCTGCCCCTATTCCACATCCTACCTTCAGTCTTATCTTTATCGACACTCTCATCATAAATCCTCTGGAATTCCTCATAAAGCTCATCCCCATCCAGCTTCATTCCAAGTTTTTTCATTACATCCGAGAACCGTCTTATACTTCCACTTACATCAGCAATATCAAATCCGAATATATCAGCCTTAACAGAATCACTGACATTCCCATAACCACCAAGCTCTGATATTCTCCTGATAATCCAACCAACTTTGTCCACAGGCTCAGTTTCTTTAGTTTCCACAAATTCACTTTTACCTGTTACATCAGTTGTACTTTCGTCCATTCTTGCCACATTCACATCAGACGAATTATGAACCTCTGGTATTCCTATACCCTCTAAACCAGTCTGTTGTTTTCTCGCACTATCAGCTTGCTCTTTCTGTCTGCTTATTTCATTCTGATTATTGTCAGGATTCATCACCTCAACATTTCTATCAAGCTCAACCTCAGTATCCTCTTCCATCCCCGGTATCTCAACATCCCTGTCAGCAACAATCTCCTCATTCCCCGACACCGCATAATAAGCCGTATACAAATCTTCTTTTATAATGTCATCAGCAAGCTGTATCTGCCTCTTAATTTTCCTTTTCTCCTGCTTCAGTTCGTCCAGTTCTTCCTGCACTTCCACATGCCATATCTGATATTCCCGGTACTGCTCTTCATTCTTTATACTGCGTTTCCGACTAGAGCTTTCTCTGTATATCTCATGCTGTCTGTCCTCAATCTGCTGGATTTTTTCTTCCTGCTCATTTATGAAATCCACAAGATCCACAACACTTTTGATGTCATTATTTACAATCAGCAGATATTCGTCCTGTAACTGATGAAACCTCTTCAAATCCTCTGTATACTTTGCTCCACCGACTGCAAAACGCTTCTGCTCTACAATCCTTAATCTGTATAGCTTTGCATAAAACTTCTTCTGGAATGATGACAGCTTCGCCCTGTGCAATCCCCTGATATCCGACGAATAAAAGTAAGGCTTTGCCATCCAAGGCATATCCACATAATGCCGTAACATATCTTCTGAAAACATCTCGTCCAGCTTTGCCAGTTTATGATAATACCGAAATCCCGGTGCCTGCACTTCCATCCACGCATCTTTCTTGAATACATATCCAAGTCTTTTCATCAGATATTTAAAATGCTCCACATTCCCGGCTGCATATGCACACATCTTGGCATCCCTGAGAATTATCTCTTTCATGGACATTTCCTTTTCCCACTTGTCCCTGCTGATATTCTTTGGATTCTTGCTGTACTCTGCCGGCATTATGGAAAGTCCAAGTTCATCACAATATTTATTTGTGATAGGCTGGAGATGATTCTTCCAGTTGCTTTTCGGTGAATTGTATTTCTTGCCGGTTGTCATGCTGACACTGTTCCAGATAAGATGTCCATGCATATGCTCTCTGTCTGTGTGGACTGCATACACAGCCTCATAATCATCACCAAGCACATCCTTCGCAAAGTGCTCCAGAACATACATTGCCTGCTCTGCTGTTACTTTTTCCTCCGGCGAAAACGATATGATCACATGATACCCCTGTCTCTTACCTGTCTTATGAAAAATATTCTTTGTCTCCTCCATCTGCTCAAATGCCGTATCCGGCAGGCAGTTAATACCGCCCACCAGTACACATTCTTCTGTCTTATCCGGATTCTGGATATATTCCAAAGCATTCTTCAGGTGCGATGCCGGATTTCTGCCTTCCGATTCCATGATATTCAGGATCTTTGTAATCGCCATACTTCCAGCACCTCCCCGAATGTTTTCTTTACATCATCCAGACTGTTCTGCAATTTATCAATATCGCTGTAATATAACTTTCCCTGTGAATTGCCAAGCTTTACTGCCTGATTAATATTATTTGCAATACCGGCAATAACACGGATTACTCTTGCCCTGTCCTCTGGATAACTTGTATCAATGTTGCCGCCTGTCCGGATCAATTCTCTTATATATGCACTTGCTGTCATTCCTGTTCGTTTAAGTGCTGCTTTTAGAATATCCATATCTTTCTCTGACAGCTTCACCGATATCTTATAATCTTTCCTGTCAGACTTGTATCTTCTCTTTCCATCTGCCATACGTTTTTCCCCTTTCGTAATTTCCAAATTCTGTATCAAACCAATCTCTTTTTATCTGTACCATTGCTTTTTTCATCCTTTCTAAAAGTTCTGCTTATAGGTTTTGCAAGATGCGGAAAAGGTCGGACCTTTTCCCGAAAAAATATAAACGCATCAGCGTTTACATAATTTTTCGTCTTGGCAGGAGCACCTGCACCCTGTATATGATATGTGGTGGTTAATATTCCACCACAATTATTGATATGGTGGCACTTTTTGCCATCACTTTGCTGTTTTAGTGGCGTTTTCCGCCACCACTTTTCCATTTTGATGGCACTTTCCGCCACCATGACTTTTTTCTCGCTTATCTGAGTGGTGGCGCTTTTTGCCGTCACTTTACTGTTTTGGTGGCGCTTTTTGCCCCCACTTTTGCATTTTGACGGCACTTTTTGCCCCCACACTTTTTTCAGCTCTAATTTGTGCGGGGGCGCTTTCTGCCCCCACTTTGTGGTTTTGGGGGCGCTTTTTGCCCCCATTTTCATGTTTTGACGGCGCTTTTTGCCCCCACACTAATGAAACTGCATTACCACATCCATAATAACGATTTCCTCTGCCATCATCCTGGTCTGTGTTCTTAGCTGTAACTGTTCTGTAAAGGAATTTGGATTCTTTGGCTTATGCTTTTTCAGCCACTTAGCTTCAATATCATCGAGAAGCTCATATGCTGTATCATTGACTTCATCCGCTCTCTCTTCAAGCTCACCGAACCGCACCAGACTCTTATATCTCATTGGATATTCTTCCTTGATATATTTAATCCACATACGCCCATACTTTCCTACATCTATATCTGCCTTCTCTGTTCCTGCGACAAGCACCGGATAAAAGATTCCATCCCTTTCTTCATATGGGATACCTAGCTTTTCAAATGTTGTCTTACTCATAATGATTACCGCCTTTCTCATCACTCTGCAGAATATCAAGCACATGCTTTAATTGAACCAGCAGTTCTTCAACATCTATACCTCTGTCAGATTCATCTAATGTCTGTAATTCTTCCAGTATCGTATCAAGATGCACCTGTACTTTCTTTGCCACCTTCATTCCACCAACAACCCTGATTTCATGCTTCAGAAGACATTGGATGATATAATCCTGTTTTGAAAGTCCGCTGAGTGAAACCTTCACATTCAGCTCCTGTGCTTCCTCCGGTGACATACGAAACGCTACTACAACATTTCTCCATCTGTTCTTGGCATCCAGCCTTTTCTCGCTCATAATAATCTGCTCCTTCCGATATAAAATCTATTCTTTTAATTTCTGCTGCATATATCCAGCAAAACTTGTACCGGCATGATTCATAATGTTTTACATAGGCATTATCAGACTGCCTTGTACTTATCAATGCTTATAATTTTTTCCGCAGCCGCATCCATATCAATCATAGGTGCTGTTTCCTCTGTCTGCATGATTTCTACATCATCATCCTGATCTTCGCAATCCTCAAAGCTTGCATTGACAGCATCAAGTCTGTCCGCCATTGCCACCTGCTTTGATGGAAACAGATGCGAATAACGATATGTGATATCAATGCTCTCATGACCAACCCTGTCAGCTATTGCAACTGCGGAAAACCCGAGGTCGATCAGATGTGAAATGTGCGAATGCCTTAGATCATGGATTCTGATTTTCTTCACACCGGATAATTTGCAACCACGCTCCATCTCATGATGAAGAAAGCTCTTTGTTACCAGAAAAATCCTGTCTGTTGGTGTCTGGTCATATAACATTGCAAAATATTCCTGCATTTCTTCGGCAAGGAACTTCGGCAGCTTGATTGTTCTGTTGCTCTTAGGTGTTTTCGGTGTTGTAATAACATCCTGCCCCTGCAGCCGCTGATACGATTTATTTATTCTGACTGTGTTCTTTTCAAAATCAAAATCTTCCATCGTAAGTGCAAGCAGCTCTGCTTTTGTCAATATAAGTCTAAAAAAATTTGCTTTTAATTCGCAAAAAGCACCACTGTTTTCATCCAGTGATGCTCCTGCGAACAATCTTATTCCGTTTATGCTTTTTCTTCTTTGTAGAAAATGTCATCCATCTTCCAGTTTATCTCCATACGTCCTGGTTCATAAATAAAGACTTTCTCAATAATCTTCGACAGCTGTATTTTGTCAAAATCCTGCAATGCTGCAATCTCATTTACTTCCATTTCTTTTTCTGTTGCTTCATCACATTTTTTCTTCGCTACTGCAATCTCATTCTCCAATTCTGCTATCTGCAAAGTGATTTCTGAAATACGGGAAGTCGTTTTTTCCAGTTCTTCCATATACCCTTCCTTGTCCAACACTTCTGAACGATAATCAGAATACAGTTTCATTTTTCTTGACGAGAGTCGCTTTTTTTCACTTTCCAGTGTTGCGATATTTTCTTCTTTCAAAATTGTTTTATGCCATTCACTTTTCTTTTTCTCAAGATTTTCCGAAATGAGTTGTGCCATATTTCTGGCTGCATCCAGTACTGTTTCTTCTGCTTCTTTCCTGTCCATTTTACTTTCCGCACACCCACTAAGACCGCTGATATGTGCCTGCATACAGCGATACCCAGTCTCTCTGCTGGTAAAACCAAGTCTTCTTCCACAGGTCGGACAAAAGAAAATAGGGCAGGCTACTCCTCTTTTTGTAAGAACTCTTTTCTGGTTAGTAAATGCTTTTTCATTTGCTTTCTGGAATAATTCATCGGATATAATTGGTTCATGTGCATTTTCTACAACAATCCACTCCTCTTTATCATTGGAAACCAATTTATTGCTTCCTGTTCTTGCCACTCTCTTTTTATTCCAAATAATTTTCCCAAGATACACTTCATTTTTGAGCATATCTGAAATTGTTGTGACTGACCAGAGTTTCTTTTCTTTTTCGTTTTCTCTGTGCATTTTTATACCTTTTCTGCACATATACTCCCGGCATGTAAGCACATGGGTTTCGTTCAGATATTTTGCTATCTGTCCTTTTGTTTTCCCATCTGCCGCCATTGTGAATATCAGTTTCACTATTTCAGCCGCTTCTGGGTCTATAACCAGATGATGCTTATCTTCTGGATCTTTAATATATCCATATTTGGGAAAAGCCGGCATATATTCACCGTTTTTAGCATGTGTTTTCATAGCAGAACGAACTTTTCTGGACAAATCTCTGCTGTACATTGCGTTCAACATATTTTTTAACGCTACACTCATTCCTCCAGTAAAACCAGAGGAATTGATACTGTCAAAACCATCGTTAATTGAGATAATTCGAATACCAAGGACTGGCAGGATTTTTTCCAGATAATTCCCCACTTCCAGATAATCTCTTCCAAATCTTGAAAAGTCCTTTATAACAATACTTTTTATACGTCCTGTTTTTGCATCTTCCATCATCCTCTGAAAGCCAGGACGGTTAAAGTTTGTACCACTGTACCCATCGTCTACATATTCAACTACTGGACAGTTAGTAAATTCGTCCTGTTTTTTGATAAATTCGTTTATCAGCATTCTCTGTGCACTGACACTGTTACTTTCAGCTTTTATACTGCCATCTACATCATTATCCTCCGACGAAAGTCTGATATAAACAGCGATACATTCTGTTACTGGCATAACTCAGCCTCCCGTTCTTTTGCATATTTTCTTAATTCTTCCAACATATCATCATACACCAAACGTACCGTAATAGAACCGCTTTCATGTATTTCGATTTTTTCTACAAAAGCATTGACCATTTCCTTTGTCAGCGTTCTCGTATTGCGGTATTTATTGATCAATGTTTCCCATTCTTCCTCTGTGTGAAAATTTTTTTCATATCCAACCTGATGCTTTAATAAAATTTCCATGTTATTCTGGATCTCTTTTTCTGTTTCCGCATCCTGCTTTGAAAATGTTTCATACTGCTCTGCATCAATAATACGGCACACATAATCCTCAAACAATCTTTCCCGGTGTACTGCCACTTTTTCCAGTTCTTTCCGGCATTTCTTGATTTCCCTGTTAAACACATCATATTTTTTAATGCTTTCCTGTCTTTGATTCAACCGCCGAATCAAATCTACATTTTCAACATATACATTGATATGTGCACGTATCACACGCAGTGCATAATCATTCACTTCCAAATCAGTGATAGAATGTGGCGTACACTTCCCGTGGAGCTTATTATTTCCACAGTAAAACCTACGATGACTGCCTTTTGTTTTCCCATATAAATACATGGTTTTTCCACAGTCTGCACATACAATTTTCTGCTTGAAAAAGTTGAAGTCTCTTACATTATTGCCATTTGATTTACGAGCTTCATTAACCCGCTTTACGATATGACCAATCTTTTCCTGTACCTCATCAAAATCCTTTCTGCTCACAAGTGCCTCATGGGTATTTTTGATAATGATCCATTCTTCTTTCTGATTCATTTTCTGTCTCTGTGCTGCCCAGGAATCATTGGTAAACTGATTATGCACACTATCACCGGCATAATATTGATTCTCAAGGATTTTGTGGACTGTTCCTCCACTCCATGTCCATGTCGCTGACTTTTCATTTGCTTTTCCTGCTTTATCCAGCTTGTAGGCTTTCGGGCAGAGATACCCATCCGCATTTAATTTCCGGGCAATCTCTGCATAAGTCATTCCATCAATAAAATACTGAAATATCTTTTTCACCACTGGTGCCGCTACCGGATCTGGAATCAGCTGATGAGGATTATCCTTGTCTTTTTCATAACCATAAGCCATCTGACCGGAAGGAAATTCGCCATTTGCCCAGCTCGTCCGGTATGAACTTCTTATTTTCTTTGCCAAATCTCTGGAATAAAACTCATTATACACGTTTGACATGCTGATCAGCAGGCTTATGTCATCTCTGAACGAATCATAATGATCATTCACCGAAATAAAACGCACATTAAAGAATGGGAACCCTCTTTCAATATAGCTTCCCGCCTCTACATAATTTCTTCCAAGCCTAGAAAGATCTTTAACAATAACACAGTCAATATTTCCCTCTTTGATGTCCTGCATCATCTCATTAAAACCATCTCTCTCAAAATTAGTTCCGGTTTTAGATATATCATAATATTCCTTTGCAACCACGATATCTTTCTGTTCTTTTACGAAATTATGAAGCAAAACCATCTGCGTTTCTATCGTATTTCTTTCTCTGTTCTTTTCACTCTCATAGGAAAGCCTTGCATAAAGGGCTGCATGTGAAACTTTTTCACACTGGTTTTCAGCTTCTGTAACCAAATTTTCTTTATTTCCAACATTCACATAATCTACTTTTCTTGATTTTCGAGCCATTTATACGACCTCCCTCTTTTGAATTTCTATTCTTCCGTCCATACCTGTGCTGACATCACATCCCACCGACTGTATCTGCCGTAACAGGGATTGATAACAGTCATCAAAATTAAATCTGACTTCAATATGTTTTTTGTCATATACCAATATCTGGTCAATCAGTTCAACAGCAACAGTTCTTGTAAGTTCTTGTATATTCTGATGCTCGGCAAAATAATCCAGCCAATGATATTTATCACTTTTTGATTCCATGACTTCACTGATCTGTTGATCAATGCTTCGGACTGCTTCCTCGGCTTTTTTCCGCTTTTCTGTGTACCCGTCATGAAGCTCTTTATAATCTTCTTTTGAAATGATTCCTTCACGGAAATCTTCATATAGATAATCTCTTAATTCCCGGCATCGCTCGGCTTCTTTTTCTTTTGCTTCTTTTCTAATTTCCAGTTCTTTTATATCCAATTCTTGAAATGGTACTTCATGGATAAAATCCATGATTTTTTTCATATCAAGGATATTTTCAATATGGATTTTTACCAGTTCCAATACTGTTTCTTCTAGTTTACCCATTGGTATTCTGTGTGCTGCACACGCTTTCGTAGCCGCATGTCTGGAACAGATATAGTAAGCATATACCTTTCCTCCTGCCGGAACATCCCGTTTGATCATCATTGCCCCACAGTCTCCACAAACCACAAGTCCAGATAATGGATATACCTTTTCCTCGTTCGGAGAAGTCCTTGTATCTATCCCTAATAATCTCTGCACCAGTGCAAATTCTCGTTCTGATACGATAGCCTTATGGTTTTTTTCAATTCTAACCCAATCTGTCTCCGGCTTTTTCATCAATTTTTTTACTTTATGGTTTGGTGTTGTTCTTTTTCCCTGCACCAGAGTTCCAGTGTATACTTCATTTTCAAGGATTCTTTTTACCGACATGGCGCTCCATTCTGCCTGTTCGTGTGTTTTAAAATTATCCTGAATCCTTATTCCAAGACTGTGCTTGTATTCCATTGGTGAAAGAACACCCTGTTTGTTCAATGCATTGGCAATTGCTGTCTGGCTCATACCTGATAATTTCATGCGGTAAATTTCTTTGACGATACCTGCCGCATATACATCTATCACCAGTTTGTTTTTATTATCTGAATCTTTCTGGTATCCATACGGTGTAAACGCTCCAATATATTCTCCATTTTTTCTCTTTACTTCCAGGTGGCTTCTTATTTTGATAGAAATGTCACGGCAATATGCATCGTTAATGAGATTCTTGAATGGAATCACGATTTCGTCTGCCTGACTTTTTCCTTCCAGGCTGTCATAATGATCATTGACCGCAATAAACCGCACGCCAAGTGCCGGAAATAATCTTTCGATATATTTTCCGGCATCAATATACTCACGTCCAAAACGGGAAAGGTCTTTTACAACGACACAATCCACAATTCCTTTTTTGATATCTTCCAACATCATCTGAAATGCAGGACGTTCAAAATTAGAACCGCTGTAACCGTCATCCACCCGTTCTGATACAACAACTATATCCTTTTTATCTTTTAGGAAATTTTTTATCAGATCTTTCTGATTTGAGATACTGTTGCTTTCACGCTTTCCAGCAGTAGCAACATCGCCATCTTCTTTCGATAAACGAACATAAATGGCTGCATGATAGATTTTCTTTGAATTGTTAATTTGATTCATCTTCATCCTCCTTAGTTTTACCTTTCCATCAACATTGGTAAAACCCAGAGGGTGAGTCGATTTTGTCCTGATATGAATGAGGAGTCCTGAATTCCTCGTCTCCATATTAACATAACTCTTCAGATTTTACCATCACTTTTTATACAGAAAGCAAAAGTTCCTCAAATGCATCTTCAAAAGATACTCCATTGTTTGCAAACCTTATTTTCACTTTTACATTTCCTATACAGACAAGATAGGGATTTCCCACCTGTCTGAGATATTGAGCTATTCTTTTTTCCTTCGTCTGATTCCGGTCAATCCTTATTTTTCGGATATCCTTCAATTCCTTCAGATCCACATCATCAAAATCCGTTTCCAGATAGTTTCTATATTCTTCCGCAGTCATGCCCTTCTCCTTCCATTCCCATCTGAATCCGTACTGCTTTCAGTACCCGATCCAGGCTCCACTTATTTACTCTTCCGCATTTCTCAATAATACATTTTGTAGAAATGCTCATAACCTGTTCAGCCAATGCCAGGCTTCCTTTTCGGATCCCTATCATATCGTATTTACTGATAAATACATGTGTTGGTAAATACCGCTTCTTATATATTCTTGACGTCAGCGGAACTACTGTAATGACTGAACTGTATGTATTAGCTTTGTTGTTACTTACTACGATCACCGGTCTTACTCCACCCTGAACCGAAGTTGTCGGGAACATACCGAGATCCGCCCATAAGATATCTCCTCTTCGAATCGTCACTTGTCATCTCTCCAATCTTTTTTTATTTGTAAAGCATTCATAGCGCTATATTGGCTCCACAGGAATACGGCAGAGTTTCTTTTCCATAAGGAAAGCTCTGCCGCATAACCTCTATAGCCAATTTGATTATTAAACAGTGCTCGCTCGATTCTATTTATCCTCGATACCCCGAATCGTTACTCCCGCATATGCAGGAAGGGAATAATAACCTGCCCGGATGCATACTCCGGACCACAACCCGGAAACTCTCGTTTCCAGGCTCCAGCAGTTCATAGGTTTACCAGTTACAGACTTCTCAGGATCTGCAAGTGTATCGCATCTCATACATATCATCGCATCACCAGCCTGCCAGCTGGCTTCGGTCAGTGCTTTTTCGCAGCATTACGGACTGAACTAAAAATCTTTGTTTTGTCTTATAATCCTATAGCGGCATCTTCCTCGTGCTCTTTGCATGAAATGTCACGTCAGTTATTATTGGATATTCAGTTATCATGGTTCATTTTAGGAAGTCCTTTAACTTCCTCTAATTACTAAAGTCAAATGACTTTGGCAGATGCAAAAGATTTTGAAAAATTTTTTAAAAAAATTTATTCATATACATTTCACGCATCTTATTAAGAGTGGATTTCAGCTTGTATGACAGCATCTGTCTGGAAATCCCCATAATCTCCGCCATCTGTGTCTGTGTCTTGTTTTCAAAGAAAATGCCATAAATAATCATGCGTTCCTCTGAGTTCAGCTGATTGATCACTTTGTGAATATCCTGCTGTTCCATTTTTGTCAGTACACAGTGCTCCACATCACAGTTCAGATCTGGAAAATCCTCAATCATGAAGCCTTCTCCATCAATGGACTGACCGCTGTAAGGTACCTCTCGCAGCATCTTATCCACGACCTCACCCAGTTCGTTCTTAATCTCAACTTTTTTTGCCTTGCTGCTTCTGTAAAAATTGTTCATCGCAT
>ERZ779835.173-NODE-173-length-15228-cov-5.525341_pt1 | contig 15228 bp, 19 predicted proteins | sample MGYA00511382_ERZ779835 | MGnify/ENA primary metagenome ERZ779835 (study PRJEB29588, sample SAMEA2150814) | human gut metagenome | biome: human gut; feature: human-associated habitat; material: faeces | place: Denmark | collected 2008/2010 ... | reverse complement strand
ATCAGATACAGTGAATGTCAATCAATTACCGGGAGGGGAATCGAAGGATTCATCAGCAGTGAGCAGCGATATGGCATCTTATGAAGATAATAATGAGTATTCACAAAACATAAATACCAGCACAGGCGGATCAGGCGCTGCAGATGGCAGCTAAGACAGTCGGAGAGAACTTCTACATCCTGCCATCTTCCGTCCATGAAGTTCTGCTTCTGCCAAAGAACGGAGAGTATGAAAGTGAGATTTTGCAAGAGATGGTTAAGAGTGTCAATGCAACAGAACTTGATCCGCTGGATATCTTGTCTGACCGTGTATATGAGTATAATGCCAGGACGCACAGGCTGACGCTTGCAGGCGATCAGGAACTAACAGACCAGATGAAGCAGGCACAAGCATTAACAGAGCAGACCACGCTGCAGCAAGACGCACAGGAGTTGCTTGCAGAAGCACAGTTGCAGACAGTAAGTCTGACAAGATAGGAGGAATGCATATGAATAAAGTAATTATGATGGGACGACTGACCAGAGATCCGGAGGTTCGCTGCTCTCAGGGTGTCAGCCAGATTGCTATTGCAAGATTTTCACTTGCTGTAGACAGAAAATGGAAACGGGAAGGTGAACCGGACGCAGACTTTTTTAACTGTACTGTGTTTGGCAGACAGGCGGACTTTGTTGAGAAGTATTTAAGGAAAGGAATTAAGATTATTGTAGCTGGCCGGATTCAGAATGACAATTATACAAATAAAGAGGGTCAGAAAGTATATGCAGTTCAAATCATTGTAGATGAGATTGAGTTCGCTGAAAGCAAGAATGCTGCAGCAACGAACGGAGCAGTTATGCAAAATACCCCATCTCCGAGTCAGGCTACAGGCGATGGCTTTATGAGCATCCCGGATGGAGCCGAGGAGGAGATGCCATTTAATTAATCGGAAAGGGGGATTATTATGTTAAAGATACTGATATTGTCCATAGCTGCGGTGGCATTTGCTATTTATATGGTCAAGGAAAATGAGAAAGAAAAGCATAAATTATCCGGAACAAAGAAGAAAACAACACAGGATCTGATGAATGTAATAGATATTGATGAGCAGGGGATTATATCTACGCAGGACGGATATCTGATTGGATTCCTGGCTACAGATGGAATTCGAACGGATTTATTAAATGGAAGAGAGCAGGAAGGATTGATTGAACAGCAGACTGCGGATGTATCTACGAATGCGACAGACTGGCAGATTCTAGCTGTTTCACGACCGGAAGATAATTCAGATTTGATTGAACAGTATAATGAATTGTTAGAACAGACACAGGATCCAATCCGGAAACGTCTTTTAAGAGAAGCAATCAGATATCAGAATCGGCTCCTTTTAGAAGGCGCAAATGTTGAGAGACAGTTTTATATAAAGCTATGGGAAAGGGACTGTGAAGGAGCGAAGGGAGAATTATTGCATCGGCTTCGGCAGATGGCAAAATGTTTTTCCGGAAGCAGGTGGAGTTGTGAATTAGTTAAGCGGGATGAAGTGATCACCCTTTGTAATCTGGTTCATAATCCCGGAGCAATACTGTTTGAACCGGAAGTTGAAAGGAGCGAGGACGTATGAAGGAAAAGAAACCTAAAAATTCTGCACTGTTAAATGTGATAGCCCCTATGGGTGTCAATTTCGCACATACATCTATCCGGTTGGGTGAAGAGGTCGGAAAGGGCTATGGAATCATTCAATATGCATCAAATAATAAGCCTGGTTGGTTATCCCGGATTACGAATATTCCAAGCTCTATTGTATCAGTTACATATCATGCATTAAATAATGATGATATGATTGCAACCATCGATAGCAATATAAATGCGGCAAAGAAACGTAGGATAGACGCAAAGAAGTCAAGCGAAGAGAATAAAGCAGGAAAGGAAGAGAAGAATTCGAAGAAGCTTTTAGAGCAGATTGATGATAAAAACGAAAGCATTGGACTTGTATCAACTGTGGTCCTTCCGTTAGCGGATGAAGCGCATATTGAGAAAGTCGATCGAAAGGCAAAGACGGCGGTCAAGAGAACGAATGCCAGAATGCGCTGTATGGTTAATATGCAGAAACAATGTTATAAGCAGATATCGCCAACATATATACCCGGGGAAGAGGTACAGACGGTACTTGGTTCCGTAATTCCGCTGCGTACTGTTCTAGGCGGTTTTCCCTTTCAAAAGAATGGACTGAATGATCATGAAGGATATTATTTTGCCAAGGACGAAGATGGTGGAATCTACACGATAAACTTATGGAAACGTCAAGGGGATCGAACAAATTCGAATGTAGTATTTATTGGTAATTCCGGAGTGGGAAAATCTACAAAAATGAAGGACATGCTGACGGATGAGTATATGATGGGTTCTAAGGTCCTGATTATCGATCCGGAGGATGAGTATAAAGAGCAATCAAAATATTTTAATGGTGCATGGATAAATGCAGCAGGCGGTATCCATGGCAAAATAAATCCCCTGCAGATTTATCCAATTCCGGTAGATGATGAGGACGAATACTATGCAGATGAAGGATATGGCATGGGCCCATTAGCTCTTTATCTGAAGCATCTTGAGACATTTTTTAATTTATATTCTGAGAGTATTGATGATTATTTGATGGCATATTTAAAACAGGTATTAATTGAGCTTTATAAGGAGAAGGGAATCACATTTGATACGGATGTCACGAATCTGAAGAATGAAGAGTTTCCGATTATTGAAGAATTGGTTATGAAGTTGAAGGAGAAAGAAGAACAGACAAAAGGTATGGAAGAGAAGGATATTTACCGGCGATTATCTATACTATTATGGGATATGGCATATGGCTCAGATGCATTTCTTTTTAATGGGTATACATCTATAGCTGCAGATAATGCATATACGTGTATATCAACGTCAGGACTGAATGATGCCTCGAACAGAATTAAGCGGGCACAGTATTTTAATTTATTAACATGGGCCTGGCATGTGATTTCCAGAAATAGATCAGAAAAAGTTATTTTAGTTTGTGATGAGGCATATCTGCTTGTTGATCCGGAAATACCACAGTCATTGATTTTTTTGAGAAATAGTATGAAGCGGGCTCGAAAATATGAGGCTGCGATATGGGTTATTACGCAGAATACAGTAGATTTTTTGAACGAAGAGGTAAAGATGTACGGACAGGAGCTGCTGGATAACCCAACGTTTAAGATCCTGATGGGCATCGATGGAGCAAATCTGGAAAAGATTATAGAATTATACCGCTTAACGGAACAGGAAGTGACTCTGTTAGAGGCCAAAAGGCGAGGGCATGCAGTTATGCTTTGTGGGTCAAGACGTATGCATGTAGTATTCGATATTGCAGATTATAAGTTTCAGTATTTTGGATCGGCAGGTGGTCGTTAATGAAGCAGATCGGAGTATCATGTGCAATCGGTGTAGGAACGTTAATATTGATTATATCGTATTTGATCATGACTCCGTTAAAACAGTTACAGGCTGATGGAGAATATGCACAGAACATAAAGGATTTCAGAGCAGCATATAGGGATATCCGGAATGGATATGGTTATTATGATTTTGAGGAGATGGATGTTATTCCGGGAGAGGTGCCGGTTGTATATTTTAACCAGGCAGATCCGGCATGGGCGAATATTTTATATGACACCCGAAGCAAAAAGACACAGACGATCCGGAGCGGTGGTTGTGGTCCGACTTCACTTGCAATTGTATATAGCAGTCTGAAGGAAGATGTAAAAACCCCTGCAGATATGGCAGAATTTGCAATGACAAACGGATATTGTGCAGCACCGCAGGGAAGTTACCGCTCACTATTTACGAGAGGAGCGGAACAGTTAGGATTGAAGTCATATTACGCAGGTGATGATCTTGAGAAAGCATTATCCTATCTGTCTGATGGATGCCTGGTCGTATCTTTGATGGGACCAGGCATCTTTTGCGATGGCGGACATTTTGTTGTTATTCGTGGAATTACGGAAGAAGGAAAGGTTCTGGTTGCTGATTGCTGGAATAAAAAGAACAACGAGAAAGAATTTGATATTAACGTGATCAATGAGAATCTGAAGAAAGATGGTCATCAATGCCTATGGGTTATAGGGATAGGAGATGGAGAGAATGAAAAGTGAAAAAGGAAAGAAGTCTGAATTATTTATCTGGGGAATCCTGTTTGCTGCGTGCGTAATTATCGCTTTTGCACAGAAGCTTCACGATATTGCAGATCAGAAGCAGGCTAATGCGGTCATTGAGGTTACAACGCAGGAATCAATAGATTCTGGAAGCTCCACAGTAAATAGTGAAGGTGAACAGATAACATCAGAAGAGCTGAAAGAGGATGATGCCGAAGAGGTACCATCAGGTGTAATTAAATAATTATAAAAGTGAAACAGGCTACCTTCTGGAAAAGGCAGCCTGTAACAATTATCATATAAGATAACCAACCAACACCTTTATCTTATATGGTATAGCATGGAGTGTCAAGTATTTCTTTTTGGTATCCATGAAAAGTATAAGAGCGAGGTAATGGGAGTATGGAAAGATTTATAACTAAATATGATTTGCTGAATCTTGTGTACCAGGATAATACGTTGAGGAAAACAACGAAAGCTGTTATGCAGTATCTGGTTGCATTATCGAATCAGGATAAATGTCATCCGGCTGTGATTACAATAGCCGGTGCATTGGGAGTGTCAGAAAGGACAGTGCAGCGCCATATGAGGCATCTGGAAGCTGCCGGATATCTGCAGCGTAAAAGTCGCTTCTATCATCAGGAACAGTTAACGAATGAGTATCGCTTTATGCTGGATTGTACAACAGATAAATCCACCTGCAGGGCAATCGGACATTCTGCAGGTGATATAGCAATACAGGAGAAAATAGATAATCAGACACAGCCAGGCTTACGTGATCGGAAGATAGATCTGCTAAAATATATTTATGAAATACAGCTGAAACCGACGCAGAGAATGTTGCTTGCATATCTTATACATAAATCCAATCAGAACCGGTTGTGTTATGGTCAGATTAAGCATATCTGCCATGAATTACATATATCAGGTCGACTCCTGCATCGTACTCTGCAGGAATTGCGTCAGATTGGGCTTGTAAGAATAAAGTCATGTCAGGGCAATTTAATAGTAAAAGTGATTGCAACCCAGGAATCAATAGATTTGGGAAGTTTCACAATAGATAGAGCCGGTGAACAGGTAATATCAGAAGAGCTGCATGAGAATGGGATAGAGAATGTGTGTGATCCGGTAAAGCCGCAGCAACAGAAAGGCGAAACCGAGCATAGTATTAAAATACAAAATATAATTCAGGATATAAATGAAGTTTCATGGTGGAAGCGAAAGATATTGCAGATTCAAAAATGGATTCAGGAAAAATGGATCCATTTTTTGTCGTAATGTCGGTTTTGTCACCCAGTCTATACAATAGGATACCGAAAAGAAATATATTGTCACTGTATGATAGAATATGTTATCATTAAAAGGGCACTATCCAAGACGGTAGAGCGGTTGTCTTCCATCAGAGAGTATAAGCTCTGTTTCACATAGAAACCTTTTGGGGAATCTGTATGAAAGGGGGGACGCTTGCAAATGATTACAATTGAAACGATATACTATATAGTGGCAACCGCAGCTATTTTATGTGGTGCTGCTTATAAGATTGGATACGAACATGGTAAGAATGCAAGAAAGTAACCGCCCTCAGCCAAAGGAATTGGTTACTTTCTTGCAAATTAACTAATTCAGGCAACCGTTCTGCAATACAGGTAGTGCCTTTCTTTATTAGCATTGTAACATATGTGTGGATGATATTCAAGAATATATTCTTGTGTGCCCGTGCAATAGGCTATTTCTTCTGGGTAAAGAGTTTGGTTTTATTTATTCTGTTTTTTATGCATCTTAAAACCATAAGAGTAAATCCTATGATACAAAGTAATATTTCTATTACCATGAAAAGCATAAAAAGAAAATAGAATATATAATAGAGATAAAGCCACGCTACATGCTCGTGAAGAGAATATATAGGGTAACATGGGAAAAATAGGATTAAAGAGACAAGCGCCAATCCAAAACAAATCCCACCACTAAGGATAAAATAGTCTTCCACGTAACTTGTAAATCTAAAGAATGAGACCTTGGTGTTTGACGGATAACCGAGACTTTTCTGTAAAGTATAGTATTCATTCATGATATAAAGTCGAATTTGAATTAAGGTATGTATATAGTCAGGATTTTCGTATTCTAGGTTTCGGTGTAGAGTTAGCAGTAGAGAGTCTAGCAATTCAGAACAATAATAGGGATATTTTTTAATGATTTTTGAGATGGTATGTTCGAAGTCAGAAGCTTGTTCAGGGGAATAAGTTCTGAGATTATTTAAGCATCTGACATACTGGTGTAAGGAATAATATAATGGAAGGGCTTCTTTTCCTGTTTCGATTTTCCGCATCTTAATGCTTTTTAAATAGTCTAATAAATGAGGGGTTTGTATACATTTTACAATGGCACATAACAAAAGACATACAATAGATATGATGGCAATTGAAAGTGGCGATACATTTGCATTGACGAGTTGTTCAACTATTAGTTTCAAGTTTTGTTCCATAACAGGTCCTCCTAAATATTCTATTCACGTTCTATCTGATATCTTTTTGGACCTTCTTAGATGCATGGTCTTCTTGCGTCCGATGTAATTTCACCATTTCTCCTAATATGTAGTCCTTATTTTCCTGGTTAAGTCTGGAAAAATAAGTAAGAGCTTTTTTCGCGTCAGCATTCAAGGCAGGAGCAGGTGCTTTCTTTGCATTTGTTAATCCTAAAAGATAGTCTATAGATACATCATAAATTGCAACAAGTTGAATTAAAATATCGACTGGTATTTGACGTTTTCCACTTTCATATAATTGATATTGAGGTTGAGTAATATGAAGACGATTGGCTATGTCTGATTGCTTGATGTCATTATCTTCTCTTAAATCCCGTATGCGCTTAAACATAGTATCTCCCCCCTAATAAATTCTTGCCACATAGAGAAAAAATATATCTAAGTGTCTATTATTGGGAGGTAATTCTTCTGGAAACTTATATTTAAGAAATTACAAGCCTTACCAGTAGATGGTTTAGATTTACAAAATATTTGTATTCTATAAAATCAATATTTCTCATTGAGTAATTGATGTCCCCACTGATATTCTAAAAATCAACTCTCAATATATTCTCTCGTTCTATCCGATATCTTTTTGGCTCATCTTAGATGTATGATCTTCCTGCTCCCGATGCAATTTCACCATTTCTCCTAATATGTAGTCTTTATTTTCCTGGTTAAGTCTGGAAAAATAAGTAAGAGCTTTCTTCGCATCAGCATTCAAAGCAGGAGCAGGTGCATTCTTTACATTTGTTAATCCTAAAAGATAGTCTACAGATACATCATAAATTGCAGCAAGTCGAATTAAGATATCGACTGGTATTTGACGAGTGCCACTCTCATAGCGCTGGTACTGTGGTTGCGAAATGCCAAGATCAGAAGCTATGGTTGATTGTTTTATATCATTATCTTCTCTTAAGTCACGTATGCGCTTATACATATTCTAAAAACCTCGATCTTTTCTTGTAGAATATCATATAAGTTAAAAATATTGACAAAGAATGACTATATGGTATAATATACCAAAATGGAATATAGCAAAAGGTAATATTCAGGAGAGATAGATATTGGATGAAAAAATAATGGAAGAAAAAAGATGACCAAAGTGAACTAGTAGAATTGTAAATAACAATGGATTAGTAATGTACCAAAACAAGATTTAATATTACACTATTAATGATTGAAACAATTAAGTTTTGTAAAAGGTTGATATTAAGTAGCATTTTAAGAAGTTTTGCCTTATAAGGAAAATAAATGACGTCTTGCTCTCTTTTTATTCAATGTCTTTTTTCAAATGCTTTGAGTCAATTGGAGATGAAAGCTTTAAATCTAAAGCTTTCCCCAAAACAATTTGTTTTCTGTCATCAGATAATTGGCGATAAGTATTTACAAGTTGTTGTTCAGCGTCAGTTAAATGGAATTGGTTGTTACCATTTGGGGATGGAAGACCTAACAGATAGTCAGTACTAACATTAAAATATTTAGCAATTTCGGCAAGCATATATAAGCTTGGTAAACGTTTGTGAGTTTCCCACATACCAATAGTGCCAGAACTAATATTTAATTCATCAGCTAATTCTTTCTGGGTTAGATGCTTTTGAATTCTTAACTGCGAAAGAATAATTCCAAAATCCATACACATATCTCCTCTATATTTAGTTTAATATAAATTGAAAAAAAGAAAATAAGATTAGAAAGAAATAACACTGATAGTTATTGACAATCTAACTAATGGTGAGTAAAATATAGCAAAAGGCAATATTAAGGAGAGATAGATATTGGGTGAAGTGATTAAAAAATTAAGAAAACGTGCAAATATGACCCAACATGAATTAGCTGAACTAATTGGTGTGAAGCAGGCAACAATTTCACTATATGAAACAGGAAAAAGAAAGATTGATATTAATACTGCACAGAAAATAGCGATAGCATTAGAAGTATCTCTCGATGAACTTTTTCATGGCATATAAAAACAGCACCCCAACCGACCAAAGTATCAGGTGCTGTTTAAGAAAATCTAAGGCACTGAGAATTTGTTCTCCGCCATTAGTATATGCCACTATTATATCAGATTGAATATAAAAGTCAAAAGAAAAATAAATGGAGAGGAGCAGATTGCATGAAAATAACAATATCCGAAGAGTTAATTGAAAGAACAGAGACCGGTTCAGATGGTTACCTGGTATCAAGAATCCCCGGTAAACAGAATATATTTCTGTATTTGCAGAAGGGTGATATCGTTAGCCGGGATGAACATACGGTATTAGCAGAAATCAATGAGGAGAAGCAATATCTTGTTGGAAGCCGGGATGGTGGTAGAAAGGTTGCGTGGAGTGCAGGGAAGTTATTAGAGAATTACCAATATGAGGAAATCTATGATCCACAAATAAGAGCAGAAAAACAAAAAACTGAACGAGATATACAGCCGAAGACAGAGAAACAAAGACAACAGAAGCAGGTAACGACAAGACAAGATCACAATGTACAATCTAAGGCTAATATGGAGAATCAAACCGTAAAACAACAGTACCAAAATATAAAGCAGAGTCAGCCTGAGCAACAGACACAGGTTGAACAGCAGCGGCAGCGTACGTACAGTAAAGAGCAATTCCGGCAGTTAAAGCTTGGAGAAAAACATCATGTAGATATTACAAAGATTTGGAATATTGAATTGAAAGCAGAACAGATGAAGCAGTTACGATTAATGCTGGAAGATGGAATACAGGTAGATCAGCTAAAATATAATGATCCTTCGATTTCTGCGGAAGTGATGTCTGAGCTACGGTTATGTAATCGTCAAAATGGAGAGATTAATAACATAAATTGGCGAAGAATGAATGCAGATCAGTTAAAACAGATCCGGCTTGGAATGGAACATAATATAGACATAAAACAATATGCATATCCGGCATATACGAATGAACAGATGCGACAACTGAGATTGGCATTACAATCTAAGCTTGATATAGCAGCATATCGAAATCCGCACTTTACAGAAAAGCAGATGTATAGTATGCGTTGCCAACAGGTATGGCAGAAGATAAAGGATGAGATAAAGAGCCTATGGCATACATTTATAGATCATTTGCATTTAGATAATTTGAACAGAATACGACTAAACATAATGCAGCATGTGGAACGTGGACTTGGACAGATTGCAGATCAGATACAGAATACACCGGATATATTTATGGATCGTCATCCAGAGTTGGTTGAAACATTAGATGATCGGATTAATGAAACTGTACAGGATTTGAAAGAGTTGCTTGTTGCACAGGAGCTTGTATCAGAAGAGGTGATGACGGATGCAGCTATATCACAGAGATTTGAAGAGCGGATTCGCAGGACGTTGGATGAGCTAATGCAACCAGATGCAATACAGAATCCGGATATGCAGAATGAGATAATTAATAAGTCTGCAGAAGAACTGATCCGGGAATCAGGCGCCGAGCTTCCGGCAGAAGCGGAGCTGCAGCAATTAGATGATAAAACACATGGTAAGGGTGAAAAGGCGGAGCCGGTTATGAATGAAGAAACGATTGATAACATGATGAGTGATCAAGAGTTGATGGATAAGATTGGAGAGGAAATGCGTGCGGAGGTAGCTACACAGGCAAATGTGCCGATTATGCAGCAGGAATTATAAATAAAATGCCTATCTGGTGAGATGGAGCTTTTTCATCGAGCGGTTCGAATCCGCTCATAGGCAATCGAACTGAATAAGAATAAATGCATTTATGCTGCAATATTATATTGTCGCTGTTTAGCACTTACAGCGTTAACAAAACAGTCTTCAGGTCGTCTGCAGGACCTGCCGGGAAGGAGTAGCGTCATTCTCCGAGCCCCATGCCGGTTATCTTGCAAGGATGTGACTTGTCCATCCGTAAAGATTACAAAATGCGAATCTGCAGAACCATAGATGATGGTTAGTAAAAAATTATCTAAGAGATAGAAGAAATTATGACAGGCTCCACTGAGTATACATATTTAAAAAAGTAGGAGCAAAGAAAATGCAGAGCAAGGATAAGGAGTGGATGAATATGGGAAGTGAACAGTTACAGATTATGATTCAGCTTACAATCCTTATGCAGGAAGAAGCATTGATCAGTAATGATGAAAAGGATATGACTGTAAAAGCATTGAAAGAGCAAATAGAAATGAAGGGAAAGTAGAAAGTAAGGAGGCGCTGGAATGGAACGTGCTGTAAATTATTGTCGATGCTCTACAGAAGAGGAAAGCCAGCGAGATGCCTTAAAGATACAGACAATGGAATCCAGAGAATGGATTCAGAAAATGGGATGGTTGCATGTAGATGAATACGTCGAGGCAAAATCAGGTACCCAGGTGAAAGGACGCTCAGAGTATCAAAGATTATATGATGATATGTTAGAAGATAAATTTGATATCATAGTAATCAAGGATCAGGATCGCCTTATGCGTAACACAAAGGACTGGTATTTATTTTTAGACCGCATGCAGCAAAATGGCAAGCGTTTGTTTATGTATTTGGAGAATAAATGGTACAAATCAGACGATGCCCTGATTACAGGAATCAGAGCCATACTTGCCGAAGAATACTCCAGAACATTATCGAGAAAGATTAATAATGCACATCGGGGCAGGCAGGAGAAGGGAACTGCAGCAGTGTTGACAGGCAATGTATGTGGATTCAAAAAAAATGGTAAAGAACTGGAGATAGACGATCAGGAAGCAAGAGCAATTAACCGGATGTATGAATTAAGTACGGAGGGTTATGGCGCTACCCGGATATCGAACAAATTATTTCAGGAGGGCTTTACAGATCGGAATGGACATCCGTACAAGGATACACGGATCCGGCGAATCCTACGGAATCCCTTGTACAAAGGAATCGTAGTTATGAATCGATTACATTTTGATTTTGAAACAAAGCAGATAAGTAAGAATCCTCCGGAGAAATGGATTTATCATAAAGGGTTAGTACCGCCGATAGTAACTGAGGAATTATGGGCTCAGGCAAATCAGGCAATGGATGCCCGGCTGGAGAAGGAGCAATTTCCGGCTTCTGTAATTCAACATAGGCATGTCCTGTCCGGCAGGATCAGATGTGGATGCTGTGGCAATGTTTATTATCATACAAGCAGAAGAAATAAATCGGGTGTAATCCGTGAGTGGAAATGTTCAGCATATTTAAGATATGGAAGAAAACACACAGATACACTTAGTAATACATATGGGTGTGATAATATTCATCTGGAGGAGTATATATTGCTGGATGTATTGGAAAATATCCGGATAAAGTATTATGCCCCCCAAGAGGGTAATAGCATTATCGTTGAGCAAATGCTAAAGCTTTTGGAGAAAACATTGGGAAGGCAGAATGGCGAAACAGAGCAACGAAATCTGCAGCAACAGCAGGAACGTATTGTACGTCAGAAGGATAAGTTATTAGATAAGTTATTGAGTGATGTAATTACAGATCAGGAATATAAGAAAAAAATGGAGGAATTAAATACCAATGAGTCTGTGATTGCGAAAAGGCTACAGGATTTACAGAAAGCACAAATATCTACAGAGCAACTGGCTAAGCGTTTAGAAGTAATTCGTACATGGATGGAAAGTGGAGGCATTCAGAAAGCAAGCACAATGGATATGATGGATGATATTCGGCAGATAACAGTATATCCGGATTATTTGTTGATTGATTTCATACCCGGTCGAATGCTGGATCTGGTGAAGAATCCGGAGGCAGTTCATATCCGGGCGGAGTATCCGTTTCATTGGACAACAAAGCGGGGACGTGAACTGACAGAGCTAAGGATTATAGAAAGTTGGAAGAAAAATCCTCGACTGACGGTAAAGGAAATGGCTGCGGAATTGCAGATGCCGTATACAGCTGTCCTTGGAAGAGTGAATCATATGAAACAACAGGGAAGAGTACGATATACCGGCAAAAATGGGAGAGGAACCTGGGAGGTTCTGGATGTTTGATTCTATCATGTACAGTCACAGGTAAATACCTGACTCCCATAAATGATCAGGTATCCAAGCCCTGCTCTTGCTGCCAGGAATTCTCCGATGATGACTCCGACCAGACATAGTCCGATATTGACCTTCATAATACTCAGGATATTTTCACGGCTGGCCGGGATGACCACCAGTCGGAGACAGTCCATCCGGGTTCCACCGAGTGTCCGGATCAGCTTCAGTTTATCCGGTTCAACGGTAATGAAGCCGGTATAGATGTTCAGGATACTGCCGAAGATCGCTACGGAGATGGCACATACAATAATCGTCTTATAGTTAGCGCCCAGCCAGACGATCAGGATCGGAGCCAGAGCGGATTTCGGAAGGCTGTTTAGGATAACCATATACGGCTCTACGATCTTGGATAATTTCGGATTCCACCAGAGAGCGATGGCAATCAGGATACTGGCTAAAATAACGATGCAGAAGCTGATGATGGTTTCTAACAGGGTGATTCCGATATGTTGGAACAGCATACCGTCCCGGATCATCTGGATAAAACAACTTCCGATGATGGAAGGACTGCAGAAAATAAAAGAATTGATGCATCCGAGATCGGAAGCCAGTTCCCAGGAAATCAGAAAGATAGCGAATAGCATCCATTGAATGGTACGGATCTGCAGGCGGTCATTCCGTTGTTTCCGGAGAAAGGCTGCCTGTTCCGGAGAAACATTTTTATATTTGTCCATGGTCTACCTCCTTCCATATAGAATTAAAATATTCCCGGAATTCCGGAGCATTTCTGGAACTGCGGGGAGTACGGTTTTCTATGGATAGTTCGATCGGATACTCCGCCTTGATAGTGCCGGGACGGGAGGAAAGAACGATGACACGATCCGCCATACTGATTGCCTCCGACAGGTCGTGGGTAACCAGAATGGTAGTAATTTTCCGAGCTTTTAAAATAGAACCGATGTCGTCTGATACATTTAACCTGGTCTGGTAATCCAGTGCGCTAAACGGTTCATCCAGTAATAAAAGCTTCGGAGAGAGAGCAAGTGTACGGATCAGCGCTGCCCGCTGGCGCATACCGCCGGAAAGCTGACGCGGATAGGAATTCCGAAAATCATACAGACCATAGTTTTTCAGCATTTCGTCGATGGAGATCCGGGCCTCCGGAGTTAATTTCTTCTGAATTTCCAGACCAAGTGTAATATTACGGTAAATCGTCCGCCATTCAAGCAGATGATCTTTCTGAAGCATATAACCGATGGATTCCCGGTAATCTTTTCTTGGTGTACCCTGAATTAAGAGCTCTCCTACAGATGCGGGAAGCAGACCGGCTATTATATTTAAAAGAGTGGATTTTCCACAACCACTAGGGCCAACAATTGATATAAATTCCCCCGGATGTACAAGAAAGGAAATATTATCCAGAGCATTGGTTTCTCCAGCGGTGGTGTGGTAGGTGTAACCGACATTGTATAGTTCCAACATTGGCTGCATAGAATAACCTCCGCAAATTTGTGATAAGATATTTTATGCAGAATCGGATACTTCGGCTACTGATCTTCTTCGATGACGTAAAAGTCCAGATAATCGAAATCAATGGAATCAATAAAATTGTCTTTGGTAAAACGGGTTCTGGCATGACAGATGAAATCATCCTGATTGGATTTCAGCCAGATCGGTTTTGACAGATCAAAGGTGTAGCAGAGCTCATCCAGGGCAGCATAAACCTTCTGGGTACGACGCATTTCTGGTGCATCAATACATGCAACATGGTCACGGACCAGATGATTATTTTTAATGATTCTACCCCATACACGAAACATATTCTGAAACCTCCATTTATGTCATAGTAATATTTAATACACAAAAGAATAATAATTTCAACACATTTTTAACACAATTTCTTTTTATGATAATTTCAGTTTCAGGAAAGAGAATGATAAATCACAGGATGCATCAAGCGCCTGAAGGAATAGAAAGGAATGATTAGTATGAAGAAATTTTTTCAGAGGTTAGGAATTATAGCAGCGAGTGGACTGGTATTCGGCGGGCTGGCCGGTGCAGCATTTACAGGAGTAAAATCCGGAACTCATTATGCAATGGATGCTTTGGGCGAGAAACTTGGCATTGTGAGCAGTGCAGATAACACGCAGACGAAGAGCAATGGCTCCAAGGCGGGAACCTCAACAGTAAATATCGGAAACTCAGACAATATCTCAGTTTCCGTAAATGGTGACAGTAAGATTTATGATGTAGCGGATCTGACAGATTCCCTGATGCCATCGATTGTATCCATCACCAGTAAGGCAATTTATCAGAATCCATATGCTTACTTCTATGGTGGTTCTACAGAACAGACCGTGACCGGTGCAGGTTCCGGTATTATCATTGGTGAAGATGATGATCGGTTTCTGATTGCAACCAATAACCATGTGGTAGAAGGTTCTGAGTCTCTGATGGTTGGATTAAATGACGGTACGGATGTAGCAGCAACAATCGTGGGAACCGATTCCAGCAACGATCTGGCAGTCGTTGAAGTAAAGAAGTCGGACCTGTCTTCCGACACATTGGCAGCCATTAAGGTAGCAGAGCTCGGTGATTCAACAACCG
>ERZ779835.171-NODE-171-length-15310-cov-4.852245_pt1 | contig 15310 bp, 18 predicted proteins | sample MGYA00511382_ERZ779835 | MGnify/ENA primary metagenome ERZ779835 (study PRJEB29588, sample SAMEA2150814) | human gut metagenome | biome: human gut; feature: human-associated habitat; material: faeces | place: Denmark | collected 2008/2010 ... | reverse complement strand
GAGTTTGGACCGTGTCTCAGTTCCAATGTGGGGGACCTTCCTCTCAGAACCCCTATCCATCGAAGACTAGGTGGGCCGTTACCCCGCCTACTATCTAATGGAACGCATCCCCATCGTCTACCGAAATTCTTTAATAGTTTGTTGAGGTCAACCGCCCTAAATATCTCTACAAGGTCATCAACTATCCAAACAAGGCTGTCATCAAGGTTTGCACCTGAGATATAGTCAAATAATTGACGTAAGAACGGGTTATTCTTTGAAATAAGCTCTCTTGCTTCTTGTCTTGAAAAGTCTTCTAGTGTAGTATCATTCAGTCTTGCAACAAATAGACCGTATGCAATAGTCTGAGCATACATATCCGCAAAAGTATGATTAGTTAAATCGTGTAATAATATCTGTTTAAATGCGTCTCTTTGGCTTATTAACGAACTTTCCGCACATTTGTCTAGAGCATTTATAATAACGTCTCTAATCATTACAGCCTTTTGTGCCATTAAATTAGCTAGTTGTTTAGGTGATTTAATTGTTTGTCCTTGATAATCGCAGAAGTTCCGTATAGCATTTAAAAGTCGTTGATTTTCTTTGGCAAAGGTTTTAATCTTACCATTTTGAAGTTCAGCTATCTTAATTGTGTCAACATGTTCACCGTTCACATAAAACCAGAACTCTAAATAATTAGTTAATATAAGATTGTCCAAACTTGCTTTATATCTTGCAAGTTGTTCGGATTTATCAACAGTATCAAGGTTCTTATCAATGTCTTTTGCTTCAATATACCCGATTGGTATATTCTTCTTTTGTATGATGTAATCTGGAGCCCCACATTGTTGTCGTCTTGGTTCATTTATTGCCTGAACACCATGCACAGCTCTTTCTATATACTCTTGTAAATCTCCCCTAAAACTATGCTCAGTAGTTTTTCCAGTTTTATATTTCTGTATAACGCTGTTAATATACTTCTCAGTCATAAGTCAAGTATAGCACGAATACATTAAGTTAGTTGTTATTTTAAAATGTATTTATTTATATAAAGCCTGTTGTTTATCTTTGTTGCTAATATACTACATTCATTTCAATTTCTTTATCTTGCTTGTATAACAAAAATGTCAGCCGAAGTTGTCTGTCTTACCTTGCTTTCATTATTCATTAAATCTTATACAAATTAAGTTTACTCAATGCATCTATCTTTGCTCCTTTTGTAGAGTGAACATATCTCATTGTAGTTTTAACATCTGAGTGTGCTAATATTTCTTTAATGACATTCACTGGAACATTTGCTTTTGCTAATCTAGTACCTACGGTGTGTCTTAGATCGTGAAATCTAAAGTTTTCAATTTTAGTTTCTTTCAGTGCTGTATGCCATGCTTTTTTAATATCAGTATATGGTTTACCTGTGTTAGGATTTACAAATAAATAACCAACTCTTTCTGATTCAGGAGTTTTATTGAACAAATCCATTAAATTTTGATTTATAGGAAGCATTATGTGTTTATTCCCTTTATTTTCTAATACTTCAATAAAGTTAAAATCAAAGTTAATCTGTTCCCATCTCAACTCTAATACGTTTGTTTTTCTCAAACCCGTATTCAATGCTACAATAACTATATCTTTTAAATAATCTGGCAATACCGCCATTAATCTTTTTTCTTCATCTTCCGTCAGATATCTAACACTATGATTCTGAAGGGGAAACTTCCTTACCAACTTGCAAGGGTTTTTCAGTAGATAGTTATTATTTACAGCCATATTAAATGTAGTAGATAATTGTTCTAAATATCTGTTTACCGTTGCTTTAGATCTTCCTTCCTCTAATAAAAATTTCTTAAAATCTTCAATCATTTTGGGGGTTATATCTTTTATCAAAGTAGAATCTCCAAAATATTTTTTTATAACTTTTGCTCTACATTTATCTGTAGCATAACTTTTCTTGTTAGTTTCAGAATATTCTAAAAATATTTTTGTAAGTCTAGATAGTGTCACTTTTTCAAGTTCTTTTGGGATAACTCCATTTTGTTGTTGTTGAATTTTATACCTAAAACCATCTTCAATAAGCTTTGCTTCTTTCTTAGATTTGGCACCATTACATAAAAAATGGTGCCGTTCACCATTGATTTGGAAGCGACAGTAATACTTTTCATTTTTCTTCCTTACACTCATCTAAGCTAAACTCTCCCTTTATACCTGACTAGCTACCCATTCATTAAACTTGTTTACTAGAACAAATACCGAACCACCAATTTTGAAAAAGCAACCTGCTGGAATAAGTCCATTACGTTTCCAAGTTCTGACCGTGCTTTCTGGTTTTCCTAAACTTTTTGCTAGTTCTTTGATTGTAATCAAGTTGTCCATCTTTACCTCTTTCTTATTTTTTGTCTAATATGTAGAAAGAATTTATCCCTCTACTATATTCTACTGGGAATTTTTGTTGAACTTCCTTTTTGATAAAATTTAGCCAGTTTATAAAAACTTGTTGGTTTCAAATTGAGTTGTTTCATTGCTTCTCTAGCTGTAATTGCACCAGATTTCCATACCTTATAAACATTATCCCAATTCTCTGGGTACTCAATGGGAGGTTTACCTAAACGTTTTCCTTTTTCTTTAGCTAGTTTGATGCCTTCGGCTTGTCTTTGTTTTATAAAAGCACGTTCCTGTTCGGCGACATAGCTTAATAGTTGTAAAACAATATCTGAAATAACTTCTCCGATTAAACCTTCTGTTCTTGTAGTATCTAAAACAGGCATATCTAAAACCTTGATATTAGCTTTTATTTCTCTTGTAATCTCACGCCATTCTTTACAAATCTGTTTGTAATTACGTCCTAATCGGTCTATGGATTTGATTACAAGAATGTCACCCTCTCTTAATTGGACTTTTAGTGCTTGGTATTGTGGTCGGTCAAAATTTTTACCGGAACATTTATCCACAAAAATATCTCGTTCATTTATTTCAAGTTCCAACATTGCTTCTAATTGTCTATCTTCTTTTTGATCTGTTGAAGATACACTACAATAACCAAATGTTTTAGAATTAATGCTCGCCATATTCATCTCCCTGCCTGAGTTTTAGCATCTACAGTCTAACGCGCTATTCGTAAAAGTCAAGATTTTATGTGAACATTCATAAAGTGTAAATTGGAAGATTTACGAACAGAATTTTGAGCAGAAATGGGGTATTCGTTTAAGTACACTCTTACGAACACCAATAAACAACTCCGAACATTATTAGTGAATTTTTTAATTAAAATATACAAACAAGATTTGAGGTACAAAATGAACGATAAAATTATTTCATTAGAAATCAAACTGGAAGAAAAACGACACGAAATAGAGTTACAAAAAATTGAGTATCTAAAACTTGTTGAAGAAATCCAAAATCAAAAAAGACTTGACGATTTATATAAACAGAAAAAAGCTTTGTTACTTGATAATTTTGCTTAATACGTTACTGTGCAAATATCATGAAATGGCACCGGGAGAGATTTACTAGGGAGGCTCTCCTGTTTTTTTATTCTAAATATATTTCCTGTAAAAATACACCATTTAAATGTTATAAGGCTAGGTTTCATAAGTATAATTAATCTATTATGGCAGAAAAATCAAAAATTGAATGGACAGAATCAACTTGGAATCCAATTACTGGTTGTACAAAAATTAGTGAAGGTTGTCAACATTGTTATGCAGAAAGAATGACAAGGCGATTACATGCAATGGGACAACCCAAATATAAAAACTGTTTTAAGGTTACAATGCATGAGGAATGTTTAGAAGAACCATTAAAATGGAAAAGACCTCAAACAATTTTTGTTTGTTCAATGAGTGATTTGTTTCATAAAGATGTGCCCGATGACTTTATTATAAAAGTTTTTAACACTATGAACCGTGCATCTTGGCATACTTTTCAGGTTTTAACAAAACGTGCAGAAAGATTAGAAGAATTAGCCCCGAAATTAAATTGGACTAAAAATATTTGGCTTGGAGTTACTGTGGAATCTGAAGAACAAAAACAAAGAATCCCATATTTAGTTAATACACCTGCACATATTAAATATTTATCAATAGAACCAATGATTACAGAAATTAAAGATCTATCTTTAAATAATATTAATTGGGTAATTGTTGGTGGTGAAAGTGGTCCTGGTGCAAGGCCGATAAAAGAAGACTGGGTTACTGAAATTAGAGATAACTGCATAGAAAACAATGTACCATTCTTTTTTAAACAATGGGGTGGCGTGAATAAAAAGATTGCAGGTTGTACTCTGCAAGGTCGGATGTGGAAAGAGTTGCCTGTTTAAAATAAGGTTGTTTGAATTGGTTGCATATGAGGTTCTTTAAAAAATTTAACAGTATCCCCAAAATCAACAGTTCTTGTACTTGTTTTTTTATGCTCTATAACTAAGTATTCTTCTTGCATAGAGACAATTGCTTTTTTAATATGACGTTGTAAAAAAGTTGATGAATCTATATATTTATCTACGATTTCGTCATACAATACAGATTTTCCTTGATATTCTGCCCAGATTAATAATTTTAATTGTTCAATTTTGTCTTGAGTTTGATCCCATAATGCTAATTGTTCTGGGTTTGGTTGGTTTGGTCCAAGAAATTCAACTTTACCAAAATTAATTTTAGCAAAAGCATCTTTCATTATAGAGCATCCTTCCCTATTATTCGTTGCATGAAATAAATAATAGTATGTTCTTTTATCATTAGGGAAAGACATTCTATATTGATAGACATATTTTGCACAATTTTTTAATTGTAGACGATATAAATCTCTAAGTGCAGTTTCTTTTAAGTCACCATTTAAAGATTTAAATTGCAGCCAATTTTCTGTTCCAAATAACTTTGTTATAATTTCTTCTGAATTTTTATAGCCAGTAAAACGGCGCGTAAAATTATACATGAAATTAAAGAAAACTTCAGTCTTTGGAATTTTCATTATTCGTTCAATAGTTGAAAAATGAGCATTAATACCAAATGGATCAATCATAAAAAAGGTAGGTTTTGGATTCTTTTCCAAAAAATCTAAAAATTTCCCAATATTATCTTCAAATTCTCCAATTGTATAAACGATGTTATTTGTTGGAAGCCCAGAATTAACAAAAACTTTTTTAAGATTTTCAATGTTTTCTTTATACTTGTCGTTAAAATAAAAAGAACTTCGACTCGCTTGTTTTGCGTTAAGAAATTGTTGTTTTGCTATAATTGGAGAACCAAAACATAATTCTTTTTCATTTGAATCATAATATGCACCACAACCACTAAATCCATCATAATAATTTATATCATTTGCAGAACCTAATTTGATAGCCCAAACGCGTAAATATTCTTCTAAAACTTTATGTTTTACCATTGTTTGTGCTTCGTATGGCCACATATAAAAATCAAAATCGTCATATGTGTATTTTTCTATTTTGACTCTTTTATTTGATTTTGATTTTTTGAAATTAACATGTAGCTTGCTTGGATCTAACACTTATAAAACTCCTTTATTGTCTTTTTTGTAATCAAAAGCTGCTCTTATAATATTCCAGTATTTGGGTAAACTATCTTTTAAATATCCATTCTTTAAAGCTATAGTATCAAATAATTCAACTAATTTTCTATCATTCGATAATACATAGTCATCATATTCAGCAATTCTTTTAATTATCTGTTTTATGCTTGGACGGTTAATATTAAATTGATAAACCCCTACGAGTGGGTTATTGACTTCAACATTATTAATTAATGAAGATTTTTTAGGGGCTGATTCAGCAGCTTTAATGTGGTGATTTTTTTATAATTGTAAATTGCTCTACAAATAGACCAATAACGTGGTAATTCAAAATTCTTGTAGCCATTCCTTAAAGCTATTTGATCGAAGAAATAACAAAATTGTCTATCATTATCCATTAAACTAGGATTAAATGCAGCAAGTTTCTCTACAATTTGCCTTGTTGTAGGCTTTGTTTTAAACAAATTATCAAATAATTGATTGCTAATATTATTCATTTGACGATTATAGCATAATATCTGATAAGCATTACTTTTGTAAATATTTTCTTAATTTTTCTAGGTTATAGATACAACATTAGTAACAACGTTCTGAATTTTCTCATGTTTATTTCGTAATTGTAGTTCATAAGAGTTCGTATTGTTCCATATTCCTGTTTTTCATAGATTTTATGATAAGCTTCAACTTCTCTTAGCCATGCAAGTTCACTTTGTATTAATTGCTTGAAGTCTTCTTGTGGAATTTTTGCTCTTACAGCTTGATATGTTTCATTTAACAATTTATCAACTGCGTCATAATGCCTTTGAGCAAAATAGTTTACTTCCTGAGTCGTTTCACCATCGTTGTTTGCATATTCTTGTTCAATGTTTAAATATTCCTGATAGTAAGGATTCTTGCGATCAATGTTATTTTTCACCCTATCAAATAAAGCATCCAGTTCCTCTCGGTCTTCTTCAAATTCATGTCCTTGTGGAACAAGTAACACGTCATTGCGTTTGATTAACGCAAAATACTCTGCCTGTAATTCATCAATCTTGGTTAATACTTGACTCGGCGTTGATAAATCATAGTTTACTGGTTTTGATAAGTTTCCACCAAACAGGTAAAACAATCCACTACCAATAAATAAAACTAAAAATAATACAGAAAATATAAGTCCTAAGTTCTTTAAAATTTTAGCTTTCTTTACTTGCATAGTGTTATTAGTACTCAAAGAGTATCCACAATTGGTACAAAACTTTTGATAATCATTAATTTCTTTTCCACAGTTTGGACAATACATTTTATCAATCCTCATTTTTAATAATTTATAGCTTTTATCATACCGACAATGTCTTCTATAGTCTTATCTTCATCACAAATAGCAATTGTTATATCTTTAATACTAGAAAGCAACATATAATCTCTTCTCCATAGTTTATCCTTCAATGCATTGAGTTCTTCGCTCGTTGTTTGACTTCCAATAGTTTTATTGTCAGTTGCATACTCGCATAAACCTAAGAAAAATAAAGTTTTATGCATTTCAATCTCAGTTGCAGCATCTCTACATTTACTTAAGTAAAATTCAAAACCTTCTAAAACTTCCTGTTTTGCTCTATATCTTAAACTTCCATCAGGAGCATACATTTTAGTTCTATACCAAAGATTGTATTTTTTATACCTTATTGCGATTTTAAGTGTATAGAGTTGAGATTTCGTTAGATTAGTAGTATTTGGCAGATTCCTAATATCTTCACAAGCCTTCACTCTATCAGCTACTGGCAGATCCGTATTTAAGGCTTTAATTAAAAGTTGAACATAATTTTCATTTTTATCAACAACTATTGGTGGTGTTAGCCTTGGTATTCCATTTTTAGGATTATAATTGCTTGGAGAGTAACCATAAGCCCCAGTGCCAGAACTTAATCTTCTATCATTAGAATTGGAATTGGTAGTTTCCATTGCATTTATAGGCTGCGATACAAACAAAAACATATATAAAATCAATATACACAACAATATTTTCTTCATACTTATACCTCTTAACTTAATTAAATTCCATCATATAAACCATTATGCAAATGCATTGAATATGGATTGAACCGTTTTATGGTGACTATTTCGTGAGCGGTTATGTCGACATCGGACATAAAAGATTCTTTACTTAATTCTTTTAAGTTTTTTGCATTTCCGGCAGCATATACGGGATGTTCATTTTCTACACTATTTTGTATGATTTGTTCATATCTATCGTTTGAAAATGTTTCTACAATTCCAACTTTTCCATTTTTACTTTGTAGAATTGCAACGACACCACCATTAGTCATTGTATAATATTTTATTGCATAATAAACACTATCATTGTGTATATTTACACTATCGGCATCTATAAGAACTTGATTAATTCCTTCTTTGCAAGCTTTTGTATCAGAACCGTAATATTGAGGTCCACAAACTTCAATCCAATTTGTTGAATAAAAAGCTTGTGCTGCTTGAACAAATAAAAATACTAAAAATGTTACAATACAAAATCTTTTAAAATAAATCATTTTCCACGTCCTCATCATAAGTTTTTGTCTTTATTGGGTATTTATTAGTAACGATTTTAGATTGTTGGCGATCTACGCATAAAGAAAACGGATGTTGTCCTGCATGCTTAGACCAAGCCGCTGCAGGATCTTTTTCAATATGCACTTTTCTATATCTATCAATAAGACCTAAGCCCGAACCATTACTATTAAAAACTCTTGCGTATATCTTTTTTTTACCATATGGTAAATTTGAAAACACTACTAGCCCTAAATTTTTACGTTCTTCTTCAGCATCTCGATTATTAAAATACTGATTGTTCCAGTAAGTTTCTCTAAAATATTCAATATAAGGTTTTTCAATTCTAGTAGCTCTACGGTAGTTGCAATCTACGTACCAAAAAGAGCCACTACAGCCGTCAGGATTTTTTATATTGTCAAAACTCATATCATTATATAAGTCTTGTGTTAATATTACTAACTCATCCGGAGTTGGCATGTTTTTTACTCCTCCACACACATATGCTGTAGATGCAAATAAATCTTCAGATTCTTTGCATGAAGCAATTCCAAGTTTGTTTTTATTTGCCTTACAATCTTCATAACTCATTCCTTTGACAAAAAATGGATGTCCGAAACAAATGCCTTTAACTTTAAATAAACATTTTCTTGGATTAAAATCAACAGAGACAGCTTCACCATCAATATTAGTAAAAGCCCAAGCATAAGCAATTTCTTTTGCTGCGTTATCCTGTGCAATCAATTCTTTTTGTTTAATCCAATGCTGTTTTTCTTTTTCTCTTATTTGCTTGTCCTCAACTAAGAAATACGGATAACTAGCTTTTACATTTGCCGTACTTAGAATGTCTTTTACCCTGGCAAATTCTTTTGGGGTATTAACATTTTCTATTTTGTAATTAAACACCAAAGGTTGTCCTACAAAAATTTCGGCATTTTCATATACAATATCTAAGTTTTCATTTTTATTTTCAGAAACGATTTCTAAGTTCCCTGTTATTTCTTCATGTTCATCAATATAATCAAGTTGCCATTGCTCAATAATTGTTCCATTATGTTGCATTGTTACTTTTGCTTGTTTATTTGGCTCATCATATTTTATCGTCATAATAACTTCGCTATTCGGATAAAAGCTTAAAGTTCTTTCTAATGGCGAAATATCTTGTTGATATTGTTTATATTTAATTCCGGCAAAAATAAAAATTAAAATTCCAATAATTGCACATATCACAACAATTACTTGTTTTAAAATATTGTTATTATTATTTTCTTGAAAATCAATAGGCTCATTAGCTTCGTTACCCTGATAATCATTTGGAGTTAGCTTTCTTCCACAATGTTTACAGAAGTTTTGGTTCTTGTATATTTCATTTCCACAGTTTGGACAATTCATATTTCTTTCCTTTTTATTATTTTATTTGTGTAATTTGCATATCTATACCGGAGTTAAGAATATCTACTAGTTCATCGATATCAAAATTATCAGAAAGACCGGATATGGATATCTGAACTTTTCCATTTTTTATTGGCTCTCTTACAATTGGAGAAAGAACTAATTTATCTCCCCAGAATATTGCAAGTTGTTTATTGACAACTTCTTTAGTTAGGTTATACAGAAGTTTTGCTCCTTCTCTTGTAAATGTTATTTCAATAACGTCATCCGAGTCTTTAATATGTTTTGCACTTTTTATAAATTTTTCATTAAGTCCAGTACTTATCCAATCAGTATCTGTCGCATTTGGTTTCTTAAATTGAAATTGTGGCTCAGATAAATATTCTACAATTTCTTTGGCTTCAAGTCTGTTATTAGAGTTTAAAATAATTGCTTCATGCATAAATGTTTTAGTAATCACAACATCAGATGAAGTCCCGTTATAATATTTAGATGCTAACTTTGTTTGTATTGCATCTTGTTTCCCGATTAGATTTTTGTTTAAACTTTTTACTATAATGACTTGTTCATTGTTGGGATGTGTATTTAAAGCTTTTTGAATTGTAACAGTCTTGTTTATATACAAATAGCTGCAAATTATTAGTAATATTACTACTAAGGATATAATGCCAATGATTAGAATCCTTTTCCAGTTATAAAATATATACCGTAGCCATCCTTCAACTAAATTCGGTGTAAGTCTATAACCACAATTCCGGCAAAATTTTTGATTGGTTAGGATTTCATTTCCACAGTTTTTACAATACATGAATAACAGCCCTTTCTTATTTCAATTTAAAAGCACAATTACTACAAAACTTAGATTTCAACGATATTTTGGCATTACATTTTGGACATTTTCTACTTTCAAAGTTCATTATGTAGATAATACATAATAAGCACAATACAACTAATATTTCGTACAGCCCAATAATGAGATTGAAGTTCTGGTAATAGTTAAAATGACCAGAAAGTCCGGGGAGGCAATGAATTGGAAATATCCGATCTAAAAAAAATACATGAAAAACTGGTTTAGAATAATATTTTATCATGTTGTATAGCAAAATGATAAAAACAACACTATTCACAAAGCTTTTAATGGGAAAATTTTTAGATTCTACATTAAATAATAATTTTGGTAGTGTTGGATTGATTCTTAACCAAATAAGTGCAACAAAAGGCAATAGTACAAATTGATTAACTACATCTATACAAACAGGGGGTGCCACCTTGGAAATTACAAAGTATTCAATATAGCTAAATAATGCCGCAAACACAAACAGATTAAATACAGCCATTAACACTCTAAAGAACTTGTTATTAGTATATTTGTCACGCATAGATAACAGTTTTTTGATTTTGTTTAAAGCTATATTATATTTATCAATTTGTGAAGTTCCACAAATTTCACAGAAATTTTGATTATCTTCAATTTTGTGACCACATTTTGAACAATACATTTATTCCCTTTCTTATGAACTAAAAAATGCTAGTAATAAAAATATGACAACAGTTATTAACGTGTATATTACAGCATTTATAAAATCTCTTTTTTCTTTTGCAGAATCAAAAATTTTCTCTGACATAAGTACATAACAACCACATTTCGTACAAAACTTCTGATTGTCTTTAATTTTATTTCCACAACTTGGACAATTCATTATTTATCCTTTCTTGTTAATCATTTCTTGGGTTTCGATGATTCTTTTTTCTATACGATTGAATTTGAAAAGACTCCAAATTGTAAGAACTAAAAATAAACCTCCTAATACCGTAATTGTAACAATAAACATTATTGCTAAGTCTACAACATGAGAGTCTGCATTTGATGCAATATAATAAATTTGTTGCATAATTGAATTTGCATTATCAATATCAGATATAGAATATTTTGGAGTTAGTGAATTAGAAAAGAATTGTCCTATTAAAAATCCTGTTATAACAGAATAAATGATAAAAAGAATAATCTCAATTAAACTTGGATACATAAATGGTGAATTCCAACTATTAGTAGTATTATTTGTTTGTATTGATTTAAGTTTGGAACCACATTCTTGGCAAAAAATATCATCTCTATTATTTTTTGTTCCGCATTTTTGACATACAAATTTTTCTTCCATAATATTTCCCTTCCTAATATAAGTTTATTAATGGTTTACAGATGCTTATAAGTCTAATTGCCTTTATGTTTTCTTTCATAGAAAATAATTCTAGCAAGTCGCTTTACTTCTTTTTCTAAATCCTTAATTTTGGATAACTGAACTTCATGGTAAATAAGAAAAATCCAAAATATCACAATTAAAAAATATGCGATACCTAAAATTAACATTGCAATTTGCACTTCCATTAAATAATAAGGATCTCCTTCAGTCGCATTTTCTTTTGGATTAAATATAAAATTATATGCAAAAGGAGCTAAATATAATGGACCGATTACAAACAATGCAAATTTCAAAACAGCGAAAAAAGAGCTTCCTCCGTCACCTTCATCATCAACTAGATTGAATGATTGTGATTTTGTGGTTGTTTGTTTTTTGTCTTGTTCCTTAATTTCATAACCACAATTTTCACAAAATTTTGTATCGTCTTGTAAACCAATTTGAGTGCCACATTGGGGACAATAAAATGTTTTGCCTGCCATTAATAATCTCCTTTTATTTTGTAATAGAAGTTTGTTCTATTTTTATAGAACACATTTACTCACATTGACCACCTTTGGGCTAAATCGTCTTACAATATCTATATAATGTAAGACGATTTTTAAAGGCTAATAAAATCAATAGTTTTAGGCATATAAATCAAAATAAAATGAGCAATCCTTTACATTTTTTAATCATTATTTAATTTAATTTTATTTGTGGTACCATAGTCATAAGTTAGATTTCGGCTAAAATGCTTTACAATTTATAGAAAATGTAAGACGATTAAAATGTAAAGGGAACCCCAGTATAACAGGGATTAGAGGATAAAATTGCTATATGAATAATCAATTTCATCTTGTTCTATTCCGATATATCTAAGAGTAACTGTCGGAGTTGAATGATTAAAGATTTTCTGTAAAAGCACAACATCCTTGAACTTCTGGTAATGGTGATAACCAAAAGTTTTTCTCATAGAATGTGTGCCAATTTTCTCTTGTAAACCAGCTTTTTTACAAGCATTTCTTATTAAATAATATGCAGTAACTCTATCTAATCTCCGCCCCCAGTGAGATAAAAATAGTGGTTCTTTCCCATTTCTACCTTTAATAAACTCTCTCAACATCGGTTGCAACTTTGAATTAATCGGAAACTTTTTAAACTTTCCTGTTTTTTGTTCAGTTATCTGTATGTGTGTTTTGTTCCTAACGTTTTCGACATTTAACCTCAATATATCTGAAATCCTTAATCCACAATTTGTTCCGATAGTAAATAAAAGTAATTCTCGCTGTCCCATTTCTGCTAACACTTTTTCAACTTTTACAATATCTTCTTTATTCCTTATAGGTTCTACGGTTGCCATATCTTCTCCTTTTTTTCTACTGTTCCCCTTTGTTTTAATTAAAAAATACATTTGAAGTACAAATGTATAGGAATAAAGGAACTAGAAAAATTGCGTCGCTTTGTAACAAAATCCCTTCATAGGCCCTGACAAATTTCCCAGATGCGTTAATCTGTAGATGCAATAGAGGTAATTTGTTATGAATAATTTTGAAAAACGTTTGTTATTGGACTACTTAGACAAGCTTTGCTGTCAGATTGATTACAACTCCTACAACTTTGACAGTTTCTTTGATTCTTTCTTGGAAAAATTTAGGGTTAAGAAAAGCAATTTTAACTTTGATTCCGATGGCTGTTTGGAAATCGAAACAATCAAGGAAAAGAAAGCTTTCGTAAAAGATTTGAAAGTTGTAATTAAAAAACTGAAAGCCGAGATTAAACCTATTCAAACTCCTGTTGAAAAACGCCTTTGTTTAATTCAGAAAATCTTTAATATGAACGATAAAGAAATGGCTATTTTTACTTATGCTCTTGTTAAAGAATTGAACAAAGTTTTTACACAATTTGACAGTTGTCTGTATGGTTACGGGATAGATAATTTTTGTAGATTTTATCTTGGAATCAGATACGGTGAAAAAGATAGATTGCTAGATAGTCTTTATTTCAAAAATCTAATCCCGAAACGAAATAATGTTTCTATTAATTCAAATATGTTGAAAATCTTTGATTCTCCGAATTGCAATACGGTTGAAAAGATAACCTCTATACTTTTAGGAGAACCAGAAAAATCTACTCTTACATTAAACGATTTTTCACATATTAAGGACAAACAAGAAAAAGTTTTAAAAATTCTAAAATCAGCCGTTAAAACAAATGCTAAAGGCGTGAATATTCTTCTACACGGACACGTTGGAACAGGTAAAAGTGAGTTTTCAAGACTTATTGCAAATGTTTCTAATGTTCCACTTTACGCAGTCAAAACAGAGGATTCTTATGGTGAAGAAGCTAAAAGAACAGAAAGATTGGCAGATTTGTATGCCAAACAACAAATATTATCCCGAATTGGTAACGCTTGTATTCTTTTTGATGAAGCTGAAGATGTGCTAAATCGTGGATTTGGTTCTGATGGCACTGCTTCAAAAGGTTATTTGAACAAGATTCTTGAAACAACACCAGTTCCCGTAATTTGGACAACAAATAACATCTATGACGTTGATCCGGCATTTTTAAGACGTATGACTTACTGCATTGAGTTTGAAAAACTTTCAGAAGATTCAAGATTGAATATTTGGAACAGAGTGCTAAAAAAGAATGAATTAAATGTTTCTAAGGAAAAAGTTGAAGAATTAAACAAGAATTATGATATCCCACCTGCACTAATCAACAATGCCGTAAAAACCACTAAAATGATTAACGGTTCTGTTGACGATTTTGAGGAACTTATTGAAAATGTTGCTAAAGTTGTGGATAAGAAAAAGGTTGTGAAACAAGAGCCGAAGAAAAGTATGGGAGATTACAATGTTGATTTAATCAATGCCAATATGGATATTAACGCTCTAACTGAAAAGATTAAATCTTCAAACAAACTCAACTTTTCAATGTGTCTTTATGGAGAACCCGGAACGTCAAAAAGTTCTTATGCAAGATATTTAGCAGAACAACTTGGAATAGAAGTTTTGCTAAAACGTGCAAGTGATTTAATTTCTCCGTACGTTGGAGAAACTGAACAGAATATTGCAGCAGCTTTTAGTGAAGCTAAGTCTAAAAAGGCTATGCTAATCTTTGATGAAGCTGATACTTTCTTGCAAGACCGAAATAATGCCATAAGAAGTTGGGAAGTTGCACAAGTCAATGAAATGCTAACTCAAATGGAAGCTGCCGAGTATCCGTTCATTTGCACAACTAATCTTTTAGATACCTTAGACGAAGCAAGTTTAAGAAGATTTACTTTCAAGATTAGATTTGATTTTTTAACTCAAAAACAAGCTAATATTGCTATGGACTACTTTTTCGGAATTAAAAATTCTAACTTACAACTAAAAGGTCTAACTTCCGGTGATTTTGCAACCGTTAAAAAGAAAGTAGATTTCTTGGGTACCACAGATATTGACGAAATAACTAAAATGCTTTCTGAAGAAGTTAAGGTTAAAAAATCATCTGAACTCAAAAACTCAATTGGATTTTAAACAAAACCCACCCACATTCCATCACCTCTATTGCAATGTGGAGTGTGGTGTTGGGTGGGGTTTTCTTTTCTAAAAGTTTAAACAAAGAATTTTGCTCGATTAGCCAAAACAAGTACGTTTTAACATTTCTAACCAAAATAATTTTCCGGTAGTTTTCTTTGAAAATTTAACTTATTTATCTCTTTTAAAGTC
>ERZ779835.156-NODE-156-length-16245-cov-6.315071_pt1 | contig 16245 bp, 14 predicted proteins | sample MGYA00511382_ERZ779835 | MGnify/ENA primary metagenome ERZ779835 (study PRJEB29588, sample SAMEA2150814) | human gut metagenome | biome: human gut; feature: human-associated habitat; material: faeces | place: Denmark | collected 2008/2010 ... | reverse complement strand
ATAGTATTCCTGATGAATGTAAATTAAATGGGAAAATACCAAAGCAGATAAGTAAACAGGAGGAGCAACTTCTTGATCAGGCGATGAAGGAAATGCAGTTAGATATGAGCATGGTGAAGGGACCTGTTATGGAGCCGTAGGGAAGCAATTAGCTTCTCTTTTTTTGTGCATATTTATAGTTAGGAGAAATGCATATGGTGATTAGAAGATTCACAGATGAGGAAATCCAGACAGTAAATCAGATTTCCGTTCTTGGATATGCGAGAATCCGGGGATATCCGGTTGTAGAATATGCAAGAGGTTATTATAAGATACATGGGTACGGCGGCTTATTGATTAATCCGGTTAAAAATTGCTGGAGCTGGGAGTCAATGAGTACGGTAGAGAAAAAGATAGGTGGTGGTCCTGTTCAATTTGTAATGCAGTTTGAAAAGGCTACCTGGGTGCAGGCTGTGAAAATATTGTTGGCATTTAAAGAAGATCATCCGGATAATACAATGGAAGCGATATCGAATAGTAATACAGGATTGCGAAAGGCTAAGAATAAAACGGTTAATAAATCAGATTTCAAATTACCACCGAAGAATACGACATATGAGCATATATTTGCATATTTGATTAAAGTTCGGCGGCTTGATCAGGGACTGGTACAACGAATGGTGAAGGAAAATAAGTTGTATGAAGATATTCACAGGAACTGTGTATTTGTAGGGTATGATCAGCAAGGAGTAGCAAGGTTCGCAGCATTGAGAGGAACAAATACACACATTCCATTCCGGGGGAATCCGGAAGGAGCAGATAAACAATATCCATTTTGTATAGCAGCTGCAGGTGACGGTAAGCGCTTGTATGTGTTTGAGGCAGCGATAGATCTATTGTCTTATATGACGCTTCAGATAGAACAGGAAGTTGATGTACGGAAGAATCATTATGTCAGCCTGGCCGGATATAGCATGATTGGCTTGCAGGCCTATTTGCAGTTGCATCCGGATATAACAGAGATCTATGTAGGCACGGATAATGACGAGAAAGGAATTTCTGCCTATGAAAATGTGCTGCAGATCTATAAGGGTAAGTATTGTATTGAAAGAGTGAGTCCGGAACCGCAAAAGGATTGGAACGGCTATCTCTGTATGAAACGGTTTCGTGAAGAGCTGCAGCTTATGGGGAGGGGAGATGATATATGATTTCTTTTCGGTAACACCTACTTTAGTAGGGACAAGCTTCCGGTTTGTTGCACATTCGTGACACACAACCCGCTTGTCAGGGAAGTATCCCTGAGACCCTCATAGTACATATAAGAATAGAGGTGGCAGATATTAAAGCAGCAGATATACATTTCCGGGTGACTACTGAAATGAAAGACAGGCTGGTCTGTGAAGCGGCAAGATCCGGACAATCATTAAGCCAGTATTGTGAGCAGATATGTATGCATGCATTAAATGATGAAAGAGAGATTAAGTTAAAGCCAGTCAGGGACGTTGAGAAAGACCAGGCAGAAAACCTAGAAAGGCAGCAGAGAAAAAGTACTATTTCAGCAAGAGTGACTCTGACAGAATATAATGAAATCTGTCATCAGGCAGAAAGTGCCGGAGTATCTGTTAGTGAATATTTACGATATGCAGCAATGCAAAAAAATATAGTTACGATTATCGATGGAAGAGAGATGCAAAGACAGCTTTCAAAGATAGGTGGAAATCTAAATCAGCTTACAATACTTGCGAGAATGGGAAGAATCACCTGTCCGGATATTGGATTTGTGCAGCGGACATTGGGGGATATTCTGAAGGAATTGATTAAAATGAAGAGGAAGAAATAGTGGCAATTATTGATTTCAAAAATGGCAAGGCCTGGTCAAGAAATGGAAGTTACACTGGCTATCATACCTTAGGATCAGTAAGGAGAGTGATTGATTATATTAAAAATCCGGAGAAGACAAGGCCTGATTTGGTTAAGGGATTTAATTGCTCTCCGGAGCATGCTTATGAAGAGTTTGTGCTTAATAAAGTGTTATGGGATAAAGATAAAGAGGACGGCAGTAATAGGATGCTTGTACACTTTGTGCAGAGCTTTGATGTGGAAGATGCAGTCACTCCGGAAATGGCATCAGAGATTGCATCGAAGCTCCTGCAGCATAATATGTTTCATGGATTTCAGGCAATCTATGTAACACATACTGATCGGCGGCATATCCATACACACTTTGTTGTTGATACAGTGAATAAGGAGACAGGAAAAAAGTGGGAAATGTCAAACAAAGAGCTACAGGAATTAAAAGATTATAGTGATACTCTTTGCAGAGAATATGAACTTTCTGTATGTCAGAAACGGGAACAGCCAAGTCCGTACAAACGAAGAAGCGAAGTAGAGGTACAAAATCGTCAAATGTCATGGAAAGAGGAGATTCGTATTGCAGCAGAACAGTGTTCGAAGATTTCATTCAGCAGGATAGATTATTATCACAAGCTAAAGGAAATTGGAATAACAATGAACTGGACAGATGATCGTAAGTATATAGTGTTTACTGATAAGGACGGTCATAGAGTCAGAAACAGTCGTTTGGAACCACAGGCTCTATTCACAAAAGAAGGATTAGAGAAGCAGTTTGAATTGAATCGTCAGATCAGGCAGATAGAGTGGCAAAATGCTGAAGAGTTGAATCATAACATACACGGAACATTGGCATTGATGAAGACATTAATACAGAGTGGTGAGCGATATCCATTACAACGAACCGGTCTTGAGAATAGGCAGATAGGTAGTCAGGCTGCACTTGAAAACTATCGTGCGGAGCAACAGAAAGGAAGAGGCTATGAACCATAAAAGGAAAAAATACAATATAGTAATGTGGCTATGTATAGGAATTATTATAAATATAGTAAATGTATATGTCCTCCGGCAATTGCATATCGATGTCACATCCCAAAGCGGAATAAAGTGGTTATGCAGTCTGGATCTACTGGAGATAATCGGAATTTGGCGATTATTATATTTCAGATCTGATTATAAAGCGGAACTTATAGAAGTTACCCCGGATATTCGTACTCCGGCACCGGCTGGACAGGGACAGCATGGTGCGGCACGTTGGATGACAGAGAAGGAAAAAGATACATGTTTTGATTCTGTGATCATAAATAAAGATACACAGGAAATTGAAAAAGGCGGCCTGGTGATTGGAAAGCAGGACCTGAGGCGAGGGTGTGAAAAGGTTTATTTTATCGGGGATACGGTACATAGTTTAAGCTTAGGTGCGACCAGATCCGGAAAGACCAGGCATGAGGTTCTTGAAACAATTGGATTGTGTGGATTGGCCGGGAATAGTTTAATTATTACAGATATAAAACGGGAGCTGTTTGATTTTACAGCTCCTTTTCTAAAGAGTATGGGTTATGAGGTTCCTGTTCTTGATTACGATGAAATGGAGTATAGCGACTCCTCAAACGAGCTTCAACCGGTAATTGATTGTATTGATCGTAATGATGTACCAGAGGCAATCGATAAAACATGGGATATAGTCAGTCAGCTTGTCGGTGAGGCAAAGGGAGAGAGAATATGGAATGATGGTGAGTGTGCCGCAATAGCAGCTGCAATTCTTGCAGTTTGCTATGACAATCGGGAACCGGAAAATCATAAATATCGTAATCTGACAAATGTATATTATTTTCTGGCGGAAATGTGTACACCGGTTGGTGAGGTAGTGCCGCTCAATGTTTATAAGGCAATGATTCCGGAAACACATCCTTTCAGATCCATATTTGCAGTTGCAGCGATAGCCCCAAGCAGGACTCGTTCAAGTTTTTTCACATCTGCACTGTTAACGTTGCGATTATATACGAATCCAAAGTTATATAATTGCACAAGAAAAAGTGATTTCAGACTGGATGATTTTGGTAGGAAAAAAATGGCATTATTCATCGTGCTTCCGGAAGATCGTACGACATACCATCCAATTGCAACGTTAAAGATCATGCAGATCTATTCTCAATTATCTGCACTTGCAAAGCAAAGAGGTGGAGTATTACCGAATATGGTTGATTTTATTTGTGATGAGTTCGGTAATTTCAGTAAAATACCGAATCTGACACAAATGCTGACTGTTGCGGCTGGAAAGCATATAAGGTTCCATTTATTCTTGCAGGATTATGAACAGCTGAATAAAGTGTATGATCAGCATGTTGCAAAGACAATAAGAAGTAACTGTGAAGTCAAAGTGTACCTAAGATCTGCAGATGTAGACACAAGGGAAGCAATATCAAAAGAGTTAGATAAATATACGACAAAAGCATATAGCTTAAATTATGGAAAGGGGGGCGATAGGGAACATTCCTCATCAAGCAGTCTGATCGGTCGCCCATTATTAACAAGTGAGGAAATCGGCCGTATTAAGCGCCCATGGTCATTGGTTATGACAAGTAATCACCCGGCAATCATGTATGCACCGGATTTGAGTCAGTGGACGTTTAATGAAAGATTCGGTATGGGTGATGAAGAGCATAATGTTAAGCTCCGGATGCAAAGGCATGGAGAAAGACAGAAGCATACGCTAGATGAAATACAGTTATGGGGAATCTGGAAGAAATATCAGGAACGAGCAGAGATTATTAATAAGAAAATGCAGGCGAAATCTGCAGAAGATTAGGAGGAACAGAGATGAATTTATTATTATTACAGTTATGGAATCTTACAGCGGGAATGATGGGAAACAAAATATTAAACTCCCAATTTGGACAGGGAATTAAAGCATTGTTAGGTGATTCAATTGAAGCAGGGCAGTGGATTGGTGGCGCAGTTGTTGTGATCATGTTTATTGTTGCATCATTCAAAAAGGGACAGGAATCGGAGGAACAGGGGCGGAAGCGTTATACGAATTGGCAGATTGCACTGGGAGTTATATTTGTATTGATCCTCATGGCAAAAGAAGTATTTAATCTGGTTGGAACGTATTTTGGTATTTCGCTTGCATCCTAAGTATAGGAGGTGAAAGGTTAATGTTAAAAATTCTGCTTGATTTCATATGGGATTTTACGTTTGGACTATGGGGCATGGGATCAGTGATTAACTATGTACAAGAGGGGCTGCCGGGGCTTCAGTCATCGTTTCTATCTATGATATTTAATTTTGAATCATTGATAACACAGGCAGGGGTATCCTTTGTAACAATAATTGTAGAGATTGATGAGTATGCAATTCTATTTATAATTGTGAAGTTTGTAAAGAAGATATTAGATGTATACGGTCTGCAAACGGATGGGGATGCAAATGGAGATATTTTGGTTCTTATAACAAATTTCTTTAAGGCGATGGTTGTGGCAATATCCTTTACACTTATATGGAGTTGGCTCAGTGAGATATTTATTCAATTTATAACTGATATATCAGGAGACTATAATGTATTTGCAACAACAGGGCTTGATACATTGAAGCAGATTGGAGAACAAGGGAAAGATACTCCGCTTTACTGGATGATACCGGTGTATTTTATTGGTGATGCAATATTGACGTTTTTGCAATTGATAAACGCAGCAGAGCTCTGGGTTCTCAGGCTTGGAATTCCGATTGCCTGTTGCGGGTTGCTTGATGCAGACCAGGGGGTGTTTAAGCAGTATATTCGCCTGATTTCAAAAGTGATCCTGACAATTGTAGTGCAGTTTTTATGCTTGAACATCTCATTATACATAATATCACATGCGAGTGCAGGCCAAGGTGCGGCGGCTACTATAGTAGCATGTGTTGCAGGTTTTATTCTGTTACTTGTTGCATTCCGGACACCAAAACTTTTCGGGGATCTTCTGATACAAAAACAGGGTGGCAGTGCTATGCAGATGGCTTACCTGGCAAGTACGATGATACGATTCGTGTAAAGGAGATAGCAATAATGGATACATTAAAACAGCTGATAGATTTTATGATATTTTTAACACAACTGGCACTTGTCTTTCGATTTATTATGGTTTCTATAGAAGGAGCAGATATGACAGATCCATCAGTAGAGAAGCAGCAGCGGAGAAAGAGACAGAATCTGTTTATTGCATTGATTGCAATCGCTTGTGTTTATGATATTCCGAAGCTGGTAATATCATATTTTGGAAAGTAGGTGTACATATGGATAATGAATTATTCATCCCGGTAGGTATGAAGGCAGAAAAAGAATTTTTCCAGGGATTTGGGCGAAGAGAAATGATACAAAGTATAGTTGCAGCAGTCGGATTGCTGATAATTGCAGGGATTGTACATATGATTACAGCGAGCATGTTTCATGTGGTTGGAATCCTTCTGTTTGGAATGATGTCAGTTATTGCATTAGTGACACGATCTGCAATTACAAATTTATCAGCACTGGATCAGGCACGGTATATGATTCGTTTTTTCAAAGAACAACAAGAATACAGATATCAAAAAAATCTTGAATAGAAAGAGGTGAGGGCAGTGATTCTTTTTATTACAACAAAGGAGCATGAGCAGGATCTGGAGTATTTAGAGGATCTGCAGATACGTACAATTCCGGAAATGCAGGATATGCAACAGGTATTTTGTAAGGAATTAAGATTCTTGATGACAGTCAGCCATATAATTGTAGATGAAAACGCAGTAGATATGAAAACATGGGAGAGTGCAGTACAGATGCTTCAGGAAGCAAAAACACTGCCCCTTCTGTTATTGATCAAGGATCAAAGTGTTTCGAATACATATATTAAGAAAGATGGATATGAAATATTAAATCAGGCACATCAGGATATCCGGCATATGGTGATTGCCTGGATAGAGAACCAGCAGGAAAGTCTAAGAAAAACATGGATTGCAGTAGCCGGACTTGATCATAATGCTGGGACTACAGCGATGGCAATGCACCTGTCAGTTTATATTGCAGGATGTGATCAGGATGTAGCATATACAGAATATAGTACAGAATCTGTTCTGCAGATAGTAGCAGATGCATACAGGCTTGAGAGCATAGAAGGAGGATGGCAGAAGGAAAAGATACATTTTTATCATAACCAGATTGATGAGGAAGCGGGTTATACGGTATTTGACCTTGGAATTATAGAAAACAGAATTTTGCCGGTGTGGCAAAGATGTCCGGTTAAAGTTCTTGTTGCAGATGGAAAGCCATATCGGTTGCTTGAGCTGCATGAACAACTAAAAAGACTTTCTGATTATCCGGGTAGAATATACCTGGTATTTAATTTTGTAGCAGAGGATGATCAAGTAAGGTTAAGAGAACAGTATGAGAATGAAAATATCCGGGTATGGTTTGCACCTTTTCATCCGGAATTAATTACATACCGGAAGGAATATCGAGATTTATTAAAAGATTATGTCGCTGATCCGAAGCCGGAGAAGGAGAAAAGGAAAGGACATTTAGATATTAAGAAGCTTGGTGGTATAATCGGTAGTTCGTTTTTAGGAATATTAATAACTGTACTATCTGTAGCTGCTGGAATTAAATTATGCAGATTAGTAGTAACATTACGAATGAAACCGGAAGAAACGATAGTCTGCGAAATAGAATATCCATTATCGATGCAGCCAACAGTATCCCTTCAGGATAGAATGACTACTTTGGAAAAAAGTACGGATACAGAAGAAATGATGGATACGGAGATAACGACAGAAGCAATAACAACAGAGGTCAGATCTACGGAGAAGACAACCAGTGAACAGGTGGTAGAAAATACACAGAAAGCGGCAACGCAGGAGACAACAGAGGCAACAACAGAGACAACGACAGCAGCTATTCCGATTCCTATGCGTCCATCATTAAGAGGCTATCAAGGACAAATTTATACTGGTAGTGAGGTAATAGCGATTATGTCACAATATGCTGGACAGGAGATAGCAATGCATTTACAGACACGTTCTTCAGATGGCTGGTACAATTACAGCATTACAGGATCCGGCTTGGCAGTAGCAGCCGCTGTAAGTAGTGGAACAGCCTTGATTGATCCGGAAGTCAGCTTTCTATGCCAGGTATTGAATATTGGTGGAGAGGATTTAGGACTTGAATTTGTACAACAGTAAAAAACACTGGAAAATTATGGCATAATAATATATAATTTAAGTTGTTAGAGATTAATATAAAAGGGGGATTAATTATGTTAGAGGAGAGTTCGCAAAAGGAATTAGCTGTAGCAGAGGAGGCTAAGGAGTTAAAGGATCTAAAAGCATTATTTTATCGATTTAATGCAAAGCCAGATACAACAACAAAAATATATACAGATAAAGTTAAAGTTGATCTGGACCGGATACAGGATTTGAATGAAAGAATTATAGAAAAACTGCAGTTGCATTATGTAGAAGCTGGATTTATTTCATCGATAATAATATCGTTTAGTGACAGAAAAACTATATCATTTGATTGTTGGGAGACTTTTTGCCAGCATAAATGGAATGAGGCAAGTAGTGTAAAAAGTATAGTGATGATTTGGGATTTTTCGGTTAAACTGCTTGGGTATGAAAATCCCCAGCGACATAAGTTAACGGTAAAATTATCAGCAGGGTTAAGACCAGAAGAATTATTAAATCTTATAATGACAGGTAAAATAGATAATTTGGATGAATTAGATTCAGATCAATTTCCGATAATTGCGCAAATGGATTTTATAGATACGCAGTTATGTGATGAATTTATAAATATTGTGACAGAATGGGTAAATTCATTGGAAAAAACAAGTCATAAAAAAAATAAGATTATGCTCTTTTTCAGAAAACATAGAAAATTTGTGGCAGAATATGTTAATTATTTTTTTGTTGTATTGTTTGCAATATGTGGTATTATAGGAATAAATTACATTATGGGTACATACAATATACAAAGTATAACAGATGTAACCTATATGCAATTTAGGTTCGTGTTTAATTATATAATTATATTTGGTATTTTACTTTTTGTAATATATAAAATATGTGATTATATTGCCAAAAGATTGTTTGAGACACTGGTAACATATAACAATGGTTATATTTTTAATTTGACTTGGGGGGATAAAAATAAACAGAATGAATTAGAGAATCAAGACAAGAAGACTACAGTAAGAGTATTATTAGAAGTTGCTTTATCTGTACTTTTTAATGTTGGATGTGGAATTTTATCAAGTGTATTATTTTCGTTGATAGGGTAGGAATGGCTATGAAAAAATTATGGAATAAATTTATTAATTGGTTAATTGGAGATGAAGATATAGTTAATGACTATATGAGAAACTATTCAAAATATTCAAGATATAAAATATAGTATGAAATGTAAATTAGTTTGTTAGTTATACTATTAACTATCCCAAGCAGGAAGCTGCAGAGCAGTATTCCTGCTTTTCTTTATTTATACGTACATAAATATGTGCATTTATGTTGACAATACTCAAGATGTACAGTATAATGTACATATAGGAGGCGATATTATGATCAATACAAATATCACAAATTTTAGAAAGAATATATTTGGAATTTTGGAGCAGACCATCAAGTTTAATCAGCCTGTAAATGTCAGCACCAAAGATGGAAATGCAGTTATCCTAAGCGAAGAAGATTATAACGGTCTGATTGAAACAGTTTATCTTAGTACAATTCCTGGCTTAAAAGAAGATATAGTAGCAGGAATGAACACACCCCTGGATGAATGTTTACCAGAGGAAGAGGTGAAGTGGTAGTGTATAAGATTTACTATGTAAAAAAGGCGGTTAATGATATTCCGAAGCTGAAAGCGGCAAAATTGGATAAGAAAGCCAAAACACTGATAGATATTATTAAGGTTAATCCGTTTCAGAATCCGCCACCATATGAAAAGCTTCAGGGAGATTTAGCGGGTGTATATTCAAGAAGAATCAATATAAAACATAGGCTTGTTTATGAAGTTTATGAAGAGGAGCAGGCAGTAAAAATTATCAGTATGTGGTCACACTATGAATTTTAGGGAAAGAGCAAAGGGGAGATTATTATGAGGAGAATGAGAATTGTATCTGCATTAGTTGTAACTGTCATGCTTGGTACAGCAGTTATTCCAGTATATGGTGCGGAGGCTGGAACAGTTGTGGAGCTTGCAGAGGAAGATACTTCTACTGAAGCTACAGAAGAAGATACAGAGGGAGCATCTGCTGAAGCTACGGAAGAGTCGCTAACAGAGGAAAATCTACCGAACGTAGACGAATCAACAGAGGACGTTAGTACAGATATGGAAGCGGTCGTATCAGAAGAGGATTTTACTGAAACGGAGGTTGCTACAAATCGAAAGGAAGTACAGGCTTTCATAGAAAGAATGTACACAAAAGCACTTGGCAGAGAGGCAGATTCAGCCGGTGTAGAGTATTGGACAAACGTCCTGATAAAGAAAGAAAAAACTGCTGCAGAGGTAGGCTATAATTTTGTATTCAGTGATGAATATAAGAATAAGAACACAAAGGATGATGCTTTTGTAGAAATGCTTTACAATGTATTCATGGATAGGAAGTCTGATAAAGAAGGAAAGAACTACTGGGTAGGATTGTTGGAGAAAGGATATTCCAGAAGATACGTATATCGGAAGTTCGCACATTCTCAGGAATTTTCGGATATCTGCAAGAGCTACAAGATCACCAGAGGTGTTATCACTCTCGACAGTGAAAGAGACCGCTGGCCGGAGCTGACCGAATATGTTGGCAGACTCTATGATAAGGCACTTGACAGACACCCGGATGATGCAGGCATGAACTGGTGGTGCACAAACATCAAGAATCATACTATGACACCGGTGGCAGCTGCAGAAAGCTTTATCCTTTCACCGGAGTTTGAATCAAAAGGATTAAACAATGAGGAATATATAAAAGTTCTTTATCGTACCTTTATGGGCCGGGAGTATGACCAGGATGGATTAAACTACTGGCTTGGAAGAATTAACAGTGGGGAGAGCAGACGAACGATTCTCCGGAGCTTTGCAGGATGTCCGGAATTTGCAGCAATCGCAGCGAAGGCGGGTATTTCAGAAGAGACAGTGACAACGAAAAATAGTAATGGAGAACAAGTGACATACAGACCAAGTGATTATTACTTGAACTGGAATTACATTGCAGATCAGGCAACAGCAATGATTACGTCATCTTATCCAAACTCTCGTTGGGGTTGGGATGAAGGTGATAGCTGGTGGGAGTGTGATGCTGCAGATGGGTGGACGGAGATGCATTGGAATACAGAGACTTATATTCAGGATATATATGATACACAGTGTGACAGGATAAATTGTTTCCATGCGGATGAAGATACATGGTATGGACCCTCTGGTATTACTATTCTCAGTATTACCAGTATACATCACGGAAGCAGAATTATTTACTTCCGTGTATATGGTTAATAGAATTATATAAGAAGTTTTTTTGAGTAATCGTAATATTATAATGAAATAATAAGAAAGCGGGTGCTTTTAAGGTTGTATGCCTTAAAGGTTCCTGCTTTTTTATTACCATAAATTAAAAGGAGGAGATTAAATTGAAACAAAGAAAAATGAAGGTGAAACGAGTCATTGCTCTTATGCTGGCTATGCTGCTTATTGTCTGCAGTATTGACACTGGGACCGGATATGTCTATGCGGATGAGAACGAGTATCAGAAAGCCGGAGAAGAGGATGCATTCACAGGGGTGTTTACAGAAGAACCAGCAACAGAGGTTCCAACGGAGACATCCACAGAAGAAATTAAGTGGAGCGGAAGGTTTGTTTATATGGGTGAGGAAGACTCAGAAGAGCTTTCTGCAAACGGGGCAGAACTGGAGAATATAGATGGTGAGTTAAATGCAGATGGAACTATTGACTGGAAGATTAAAGCATTGGCTGTAAATTTTACAAATCATGAAACAATTACCCAAGCACCAGTCTATAATCCAGATGGAAGTGTGGAAAGTAGCGGTCCAGCGGTTATGTATGCAAAGCTTATGGTAGGAGATACAGAACGTGCACTTTCTTTGTTTTGTATCAATCATGGTGCTCCAGCTAATACTGGAGATTTATTTACCTTATCAGATAAGAGTGCGTATAATGATTTAAATTCAAATCAAAAAAAGGCTATTTCATATGTGCTTGGGTGTGATGCTGCAATGAAACAGGCTCCTCATGATGCAGAAGGAAGCATGAACACTAACATTGATTTTAATGAGTGGAATAAATATTATGCAACACAGTTAATGATTTGGTATTATATAAATGAAAAAAAGGGTACAAGTGGAAGTACTAATAATGGAATTACATGGGATCAAGTGGTTGCTACCTGTAACCACGGATATGGAAATCTTGATGTCTGTAATGCAATCAAAGCACAGGTTGACAGTTATTATGAAGTGCCAAGTTTTGCAATTAATAAGAATACTGTGGCTCCTAATCATTCCAATGTACCAAATTATAAGCTGAGTTATACCGGTGGTAAGTATCAAATAATTCTTACAAATACCAATGCAGCCTGCAATCTGACTTACTTTTTTGGTGCGGTTGGAAATGCAATGACTGCTACGGTTGGAAATGCAACGGTTACCTATACAAGAATTTCCGAAAATCAGATCAAGGTAACATCTGATAAGATGATCCATAATTCATCTAAGAGTAGTCCTGTTTCTGCAGAACGATCATTCAAGCCACAGATGGGTAATCTGACATATCTTGTCAATATGGCGGATCATGACTTAACGGATCCACAGGATTTCATTGAGTGTATCGATGCCCGTCAGGGAGACCCTATCGGCATGATATTTGACGTATATACAGAGAGCACAGGAACTATCCGTGTGTATAAAGAAGCTATTACAGCCATGAACGAGCCTTATTCCATGAAAGGTGCTGTTTATGGCATATTTAAAACAAAAGCCGATGCACAAGCAAACCAGAATCCGGTTAATTACATTGTAATTGATAAGAAAGATTCCGGAGGCAGATGGTATGGTGACGCCGTGAATCCGGTGCCGTTTGGGACTTATTATGTGCGGGAAACAGAAACACCGCACGATGATAACGGAGCAATCGGACACTGGAAGTTAGATACAACGGTCTATACTGTGAAAGTAACAAAGGCCTATGATCCGGCAATCAATGTCGGTAAGACAACAGATGTTACATCGAAGGAGCAGAATTACACGGCTCAGATTCATGTTGTGAAGAAGTCATCCCTTCCTGGCATTAATAACGATCAGAACAGCATGGTAGGAGCGGTCTATGGTGTATTCAAAACGCAGAGTGCAGCCGAAGCTGCCAGTGTTGATTATGCTACATCTGATGCAGCAAAAGCAGGGGTTAAGAAAAATGGAGCCATTGCAGTTGCTATAATTGGAAAGCATAGTGATGGAGTATATGGCAATGCAAACGGCCTTCCACTTGGAACATATTACGTGAAGGAAGTCTTTGCTCCTTCAGGCTGGACATTAGATCAGACGATTCATAAAGCAGATGCCAGTAAGAGGAATACAAGTACCTATATAACAACCGTTACGGTGGTATCAACAGAGACTCCGGTTTATGGTGTAATTTATGTAGGTAAGACACGGAAAACCAATCCATTTGATCATCTGTCTGGTGGCTTTGATATTGGGACAGCAAGTAGTATGGCCGGAGCTGAATATGGTGTATTTAAGACAAAAGCAGATGCACAAGCAGCACAGGTGAAAGCATATAATGATAATAGTGCATATACAGATAAACGCATAACTACGATTACAGTAAATATGACTGACAATGCGATCGGAGGACCGGATCTGTCAAAGTATGAAGTATATGGAGTATCCAGGGAGCTGCCGAAAGGTACTTATTATGTAGTAGAGACAAAAGCACCGCAGGGCTGGATGCTGGATAAGCAGATTTATCAGAAGTCAACCAATACGGAATCTGGAGTAGATGGAGTATATTATGGATTGGTAAGCTCAAACGAGGTAGAAAAATCCGGGGCTGTTGAGCTTTATAAGACGGATGCAACCGGAGAAGAAAGAATTGCGGATGCGACCCTGAAGGGGGCAAAATACGGAATTTATGTTGGGGTATTAGTTGGTTCTCAGACTAAATTGGAGAAGGTTGAGGGAGCTGAAATCGTAACTGATGAAACCGGATATGGGTACATTGAAGGACTTCCGGAAGGATTGTATTATGTGAAAGAGGAAGTCCCGGCACCAGGATATAAGCTGGATCCGAACGAATATCCGGTTGAAATCACAGCAGATCTGATTGAGAGTGTAAAGCCAGTGGTAAAGGTAGAAAGTAAAGAGACACCAATCCTGACGGATTATGAGATCACGAAAGTAACGATGGAGGATAGTAGCGGAGCTACAGATCCGATTCCTTTACCGGGATGTACATTTGCACTTTATTTGAAATCAGATCTGGATGCAGAGAAGCTTGTATATGATGAAGATGGTAAATTGGATCTGCAGCTTATATATGATAATGGACGTGTGATTACCAAAGGAACTGTATTAGACGGTGTGGAACCCTACTATACAGCTACAACTGATGCAGTTGGAAAAGCAGTATTCAAGAATTGTTATATGGGTAACTATATTGTCGTAGAAACAGTTATTGGTAATAGAAAGGATGGAAATGTCTATAAGGCAATTCAACCATATGAGATTACATTGCCGGTATCAGATGAGCAGAATGGATATGTGGAAGAATTAAAGGTAGAATTAGTAGATGAATTTGTTCCAAAGGAAGTCCGGCTTGAAAAAGTAAATGAGTCAGGAGTGCGTATTAGTGGAGCAGAACTGGCTATTGCCTATCCGGATAAAACAGGCAACGCACCGGCTAAAAATGCAGATGGAAGTTATCGGTTATTGCAGGTTGCAAAGATAGGAGTGGATGGACGTCCTATAGTTAACGCAGATGGTACATATGTAATGACAGAAGCCAAGTGGATTTCAGATAAAGATTTGCATCTGGTTGAATATATACCATTGGGAAAGTATTTTCTGGTAGAGATTGCTGCACCGGAAGGATATGCGTTAGCAGAGCCGGTACCGTTCACGATTTCAGAGCTGACGGAGAATCTGAAGGTAACAATGGTAGACAAGGAACTTGGTAGAATCAGGATTTATAAGACTGGTGATCAGGTAACAGCGGCAAAGGAATATACATCCATTTATGGACCTTTTAAGCGGTTGACATTTGAACAGAAACCATTGCAAAACGTAGTGTTCGGTATTTATACGGAATCAGGAGAGTTGATTGAGAAGGTTACAACCGGAACGAATGGGTATGCGGAATCAGGTAAGATGCCATATGGTACATATTATGTACAGGAATTGGAAACACCTGCAGGTCTGGTGAAATCGGATCAGAAATATTATGTAACACTAAATGATGAGACACCGGTATCCATTAATGCAGAAGTACATGTTACAAATGATGTTGGCAATACAGAAATTAATGTTTATAAGCAGGGTGAAATCCTGAATGTTGAGAATGGCACATATTCTTTTGGAAAGAAAGCATTACCGGGTGTAGTCTTTGGAGTATATGCAAATGCTGAGATTAAAGATTATGAGGGAAATGTAGTTATTGCAAAGGATGAATGTGTTGGATTCATTAAGACAGGAATGGATGGTAAGGCTACATTAAAAGAAGCATTAGTTGGTGGTGAATATTATTACAAAGAGGTGCAGACGATAGATGGCTATGTGTTGGATTCTACAAAACGACCGTTTACACTGCAGCTTGGTAATAATGAAGTGAATGTGATGGATGTTAATAAGGAAAATCCGGCTGTGAACAGGTTATATCGAGCGAAAATTCAGCTGGTAAAATGTGATGCTGCAGATCATGAAATAAAGCTTGATGGAGTAGAATTTGAACTGTACAAAATTGATTCAAGCGGTGATCAGCTTATGGGAACCTATATTACAGATAAGAATGGACTGATATTAATAGATGAGTTGCCATATGGATCTTATTATTTCAAAGAGGTGCGCGCAAAGGATAATTATGTATTAGATGCCAGTCACATTAAGATTATAGTAAATGGTGATACAAATGTGATCAGGACAGAGTTTACAAATGAAAGAAAGCCGGATGTGCCGAAAACAGGGGATGCTTTTCCTATAGTACCGGTTGCGGCAACGGCTATTATTTTTGGAATCCTGTTCCTGGTGATTAGTCGGACAAAGAGAAGAAATAAAATATGATAAGATATCAAACTCCGGAGAATTTAGAAAAACTCCGGAGTTTGCTTTTTGAAAAGGAGTGAATAAATATGAATAAAGTAATTATGATGGGACGACTGACCAGAGATCCGGAGGTTCGCTACTCTCAGGGTGTCA
>ERZ779835.155-NODE-155-length-16369-cov-6.784541_pt1 | contig 16369 bp, 7 predicted proteins | sample MGYA00511382_ERZ779835 | MGnify/ENA primary metagenome ERZ779835 (study PRJEB29588, sample SAMEA2150814) | human gut metagenome | biome: human gut; feature: human-associated habitat; material: faeces | place: Denmark | collected 2008/2010 ... | reverse complement strand
GAGCCAGGGCAGAGTTCGCAAGGACAAATCAAGCCGTCTGGACCGCTACCGTCTGCGCTGGAACAATGTGAAGTATGAACCGGGTGAGATTCGCGTGGTTACTTACAACCAGTATGGCGAAAAGGTTGGTGAGGACGTGAAGCGTACTGCCGGCGAGCCTGCACAGATGAAGTTCAGCGTAGAAACACCTGATCATGAGCCTATTGCCTGCATGGTAGAAGGCTGTACCGATGAGCACAATGTGCTGCTGAATGCCGATGGCAACGACCTTGCCTTCATCACCGTGAGTCTGCAGGATAAGGACGGCAATGAATGTCCGCTTGCCGATGACGAACTGACCTTCGAGGTGAGTGGTGCCGGCACTTTCAAGGCTGCCTGCAATGGCGATGCCACATCGCTCGAACCGTTCACCCAGCCACAGATGAAACTCTTCTCTGGCAAACTCGTAGTCATCGTACAGAGCAGCAAGCAGAAGGGCGACATCATCCTGAAGGTAAAAGACAGCAAGCGAAATATCGAAAAGTCGATTACGCTCCAGGCAATATAAGAAGACTGAGACAGATTTCAGTTGGTTATAAAGTATATAGTTTATATCGGATCCTCTGGGAATAGCAGCGGCTATTTTCTCAGGGGATTCTTTTTTTTTGAATTTTCTCCGATATTTTTTGGCGTTATCATGAATATTGTGTAAATTTGCACACATGAAAAAGTCAAAAGAACCTATAAACCGCATCAGCATGGCAATTGCTATGCTCTTTATTTCGCTCGCCATCCATGCGCAGCGTTTCGTTAACACCTCCCTTGAAGGTGCTCAGTCCGTTTGTGCCATTACCCAGGACAGTGATGGAATGATATGGCTCGGAACCGACAACGGTCTTTACAGCTATGATGGTTATCATGGCTACCGCCATTTTCAGGAACATACATTCAGCAATACGCGTGTCAATGCGCTCGGTTTCGAGGGCAGGATGCTCTATCTGGCTACTGGCAACGGCATCCTGAAATTCGATACGCAATCTTATCAATATGCCGAAACACCAGCCATGAAGGCTTTTGCCGATGAGGCGAAGCGCAAGCAGCTGAAGGAACTCCGTGTGCTCGATATCAAGGGTGGTAAGACTGACTTCGGTGGCGATGTCTATGCCTTGCTCTCTACTCCGCGAGGCTTGCTCGTAGGTTCGCTTGCTGGTCTGCGTCTCGGCAGCAGACTGATTCCGCTCCGTGCCGGAGAACAGCCGCTGGTCAATGCGCTCGCCTATGATGCCAAGCGCCGATGCTACTGGATTGGTACCGAGGGCGCTCTCTATTGTGCCGATCTGCAGCTCAGGAACTTCTCACAGATTCCAGCTCTGAACGGCAATTCCATCAAATGTCTTTCTACAGATGCTGCCGGCAATCTCTATATCGGAACCGATAACGGACTCTATCAGATGGCACTCTCCAATGCCATTACCCATTATATCCACGATTCCCGCGATGATGCTTCTATTCCTAACAACATCGTCTGGGCTTGCTTTGTAGATAAATGGCAGAATGTATGGGTGGGTACTGACAATGGACTCTCCCGTCTCACTACCCATACCTATTACCGCTATGTATCGCTCGATAAGATTACGATGTCGGGTGAGGGCAACTGTCTCCATGCCATGCTCCAGACTCGTAACGGCGAATGGTGGATGGGCGGTACCAACGGACTGATTCATTTCACCCGGAATGCTGAAGGTTATCAGAATGTGGCATGGTACAAGCAGAACAGCTCTGCCTTCCCGCTGAGTCATAACCGTGTACGCAAGATTTATGAAGACCATGACGGCGATGTATGGATCTGTACTGACCATGGCATCAACTTCTATGACCGCAGTTCCCGTCAGATGCGCAATTTCATCGTCTACGATAAGAGTGGCAAGTATTCTACTGCCTGGGCTTACGATATTCTCCAGGACAAGAAGGGCAGGATATGGATGGGTTCTTATCAGGGCGGTGTTTTCGTGATGGATAAGGCGGCTCTTCTGAGCGGCAAGACCATAGCCGACTGGCATTACTCGGACAAGGGAAAGAATGCGCTCTCTGGTCTGCATGTAGGTCAGATGGTGATGGATGGAAAGGGTAGGATTTGGGTTTCTACCTATACCCGTCTCGACTGCATCAATCCGAACGATATGAAGGTGGTGCAGGTAGCTAACTCAGATGTTGTCAACTATTTGATGGCAGACAGCAAGGGCAATATCTGGATGGGTGATAACAATTCGGTAACCTGTTATTATGCAGCCGGTTCTGTGCTGGGTAACAGCTTTTCTTCCAAGACATGGCAGATTGGTGGTAAGGTAAGTACCATGTGCGATGTGGAAGGCAAGATATGGGTGGTATCGGGCAATGAATGCTGCGTAATCAATCCACAGGGCGAGAGCCAGCGTTTCATGATTCCTTCTGTTGCGCCGCTCAACATCTGTTACAGCAGACAGACTCATGAGGTAATGATGGGCGGCAATGACGGCTATGTGGCAATCAGTTCCGATGTAGCACAGAAGCCTAAGCAGTTTACCCGCCTGATGCTGGCTGGAATCATCGTAAACGGACAGGCTCGTGAGGAGCGTGGAGAAATCCTGAAACTGAAGAGTGATGAGAACAACTTCACCTTGCAGCTCACCGACCTTCCTTTTGCTGATCATCCTTCAGCCGTTTATGCTTACAAACTCGAAGGCAGCGACCACGATTGGCATTATCTGAACTCCGGCAATATCGATATCACCTACAATGGTTTGTCTTATGGCGATTATCATCTTACGGTTCATGCCGTGGATGGTGAAGGCAAGATAGCTGCCGAGGTTTATTCGCTCGACATCTCCGTCCTGCCGCCTTGGTATCTCTCATGGTGGTGCAAGCTCTTCTATATCACGGCACTCATCGTGTTTGTGGCATGGCTGGTAAGCTGGTATTTTCTGCGAAAGAAACTGGCTGATGCCCAAAAGCAGAAGGCTGAGGTGTTGGAGCAGGTACAGATGCGTATGGACTTCTTCAACCGTCTGACGGAAGATTTGAAGGCTGCCGTAGCTCATCATTCATTTGATGAGGTGACAGCTCTGATGGTCCGCTACCTGAATGTGAAGATACCTGAGGTGTCATCTTCTGTTGCCACTGGGTTATCCGCTTCGCCTGAATCTGAGCCTGAGTCATCATCCTCAGAACCAGTTCCTGCACGCTCTGAGTCTTCTGAAGAGGAAAAGAAGGAAGTAGATGTCAGCGAGTTGGATGTGGCAGACAAGCGTCTGCTCGCAGAAATTAATGAGGCGATAGAGAAGCACATGATTGATTCTGACTTCAATGTTTCTATGTTGCAGGATGTGATAGGCATAGGTGGCAAACAGCTGTATCGCAAGACGAAGGCGATAACGGGCCGTACGCCTGTAGAGTATATCCGTGAGATGCGTATGAGCCGTGCTGCCGAGCTCCTGAGCCAGGGTAAGTTCAGTGTTTCCGAGGTGATGTATACCGTTGGTTTTTCCAACAGCAGCTATTTCTCCAAATGCTTCTCCAAGGAGTATGGCATGACTCCTACGGAATACATGAAGGTGAAGAGGTAAATGTATCCTTCGGCTTGTCGAGATATCTGCGTCAGCTGACTGAGCTACTTGCGTCAGCTGATAAAATACGTTCCGATGCAGTAAAAAATGCGTCCCGATGTAGCATTTGCTACGTCCCGACACAGCAAAAGATACGTCCCGACGTAGTACAAGCTACGTCGGGACGTAATTTCAGCTTTATGAAAACGGCTGCATAGAAACAAAAAAAGTATGTATTGAACTTGTTTTTGCAAACTGTAATCGGATGTGACAAAAAATCGACAATTAACTAAATTTATGAGCAAATATGTTAAAAAACATAGATATTTCATATCAAACATTTAAATTTTAAGCGATAATCTTGGGCAAATAAGAAAATATTCGTAATTTTGCACCGATTTAAGTTAAATAGGTATTTCCATGCGTGCATATTAGTGAAAGAATGTATAAATGGAGGGGCGAAGTGTCGCCCTGAGTGCTTTCGGCTTTTACCAAACGAGAAAAAAATAAGAAAAAAATTATAATTATTAATTAATAAACTTGAAACAAACAAGGATGAGAAGATTAACTCTTTTACTTGTCTCACTTGTATTGTTGTCTATCCAATCGGTCTTGGCGCAGAGTTTCAGCGTCAAGGGTACAGTCGTGTCTGCTGAAGACAACGAACCGATGATTGGTGTGACCATTATGCAAGAGGGAACATCAAATGGCGTAGTGACCGATATTGACGGTAACTATACCATCGAAATTAAGGGTGCTTCGAAGGCTACGCTTGTCTACTCTTATGTGGGTTGCGTTACGCAGAAGCACGTTGTGAAAGCGCAGACAAATACGCTCAACATCACCCTTGCTTCGGATTCCAAGATGATGGATGAAGTGGTTGTGGTGGCGTATGGCGTGAGAAAGAAGGGAACCATTGCGGGTTCCGTGTCTGCCGTAAAGTCTGAAAAGATAGAAAATGTGCCGGCGGCAAGCTTCGACCAAGCTTTGCAGGGACAGAGTACTGGTTTGCAGGTCATCTCTTCTTCGGGTGAACCTAGCAAGGCGGCTACCTTCCAAATTCGTGGTACCAACTCTATCAACTCCGGAAAGTCGCCACTCTTTATCCTCGACGGCGTGCCAATCTCAAGTTCTGATTTCAATACTTTGAGTCCTAACGACATCGAAAGTATCTCTGTATTGAAAGATGCCTCTTCTACCTCTATCTATGGTGCACGTGCTGCCAATGGTGTGGTTGTCATCACTTCCAAGCGAGGCTTGTCAATGGACAAGGCGAAGATTACGCTCCGTGCACAGTATGGTTTCTCTGAGTTGGCACAGACCAACTGGAAAATGATGAATACCGACGAGCGTATCCAGTTTGAGAAAGAAGTAGGTCTGGATACAGGTAAGGATTACAATCTCCTTTCAAGAGTAAACGTAAACTGGCTGGACGAGGTGTTTAACGACCGCGCTCCGCTGCAGAACTACGAACTCTCTATCAACCGTGCTACCGACCGCTTGAACTACTATGTTTCTGGTGGTTTCTACGATCAGGACGGTATCGCACAGAATTCAACCTTCCGCCGTTACAACATCCGCACCAATGCAGATGTAAAGGCTAGCAAGTGGTTGAAGGTAGGTACCAACACCATGGCTGCCTATGAGGAGGCTCAGCAGGCTGACGACGGTAGCTATACTACCGTTACTCCTATCTCAGCATGCCGATTCATGCTGCCTTACTGGAATCCATACGCAAAGGATGGCAGTCTGGCTTCACTTTCAGCAGGCAACTGGGCTGGAACCAGCGAGAACCCTATCGTTTACATGGGCTTGAATCCTATCAAGAACAAGAAATATAAGGTGCTCTCTACCATGTATGCTGAAATCTATCCGATAGAGAATCTGACTATCCGTACTCAGTTTGGTGTCGATTTCACCCATTCTACAGCATTCCTCCAGTCGTTCCCAAGTCTCTCTTCAAATCACGGACAGGGTACTGCGGCACGCCAGAGCAGCGATGCCATCAACCTGACAGAGACTACTACGGCTAACTACCGTTTCACTCTGAACGATATCCATTCGTTCAACGTGATGCTGGGTCAGGAGGCTGTCAATTTCCACTCAGATGGTTTCCAGGTATATTCCAAGGGTCAGACCAGCGATCTCCTGACCAACGTATCATCAGGTACACGTGCCAGCCGCTGGGCAGATTCATCTTCTGATTATTCTTACCTGTCATTCTTCATGCGTGGCGAGTATAACTATAAGGAGCTCTACTATGCCGATTTCTCTCTGCGTACTGATGCTTCTTCACGTTTCGGTAAGGATCATCGCTGGGGTACATTCTGGTCGCTCGGTTTCATGTACAACGTGAAGTCGACCGACTGGCTGAAGGATATGAAGTGGCTCAGCACAGCCCAGATTGCCGTAAGTACCGGTACATCGGGTAACTCTGAGATTCCTAACTATTATCACCTGGCTCTGGTATCGGGTGGTGCCAACTACGATAATACTGCCGGTTTCTATCCATCACAGAGTGGTAACGAGGAATTGGGTTGGGAGTCAACATGGGCAAACAACTTCGCCCTCCGTTTGGGCTTCCTCGACAGAATCAACTTCAGCTTCGAGGCTTACTACAAGCGTACCTCTAATATGCTGATGCGCGTTCCTGAGTCTTATACCGTAACCGGCGAGGGCTATCGCTGGAAGAACGTAGGTGTGATGGCTAACAAGGGTATCGAGCTGAGTGCTGACGGTGATGTAATCCGCACACGCGACTTCACCTGGAATGTAAGTGCCAACGTATCTTACAACCAGAACCGATTGAAGGAACTCTATAACGGTGTAACCGAGTATGTAAACTCAACCACCGGTTTGAAGTATGTGGTAGGTCACTCAGTAAGCGAGTTCTTCCTGAACCGTTATGCCGGTGTGAACCCAGCGAATGGTGAGCAGCTCTGGTATGACAAGAACGGCAACGTGACCAACGAGTTCCGTGAGAGCGACAAGGTGATGACAGGCAAGACCTATGATGCACCTTGGATGGGCGGTTTCGGTACAAGCTTCCGTTGGAAGGGCTTGCAGCTTTCTGCCCAGTTCAGCTGGATTGGTACACGCTACGTGATTAACAACGACCGTTACTTCGAGGAGAGCGGTGTAACCTTCGGTACTGCTTACAACCAGTCAAACCGTCTGTTGTACGACCGCTGGAAGCAGCCAGGCGATATTACCGATATCCCACGTTGGGGCGAGGTAACCCAGCTCGACGATCGCTTCTTGGAGAATGCATCGTTCCTCCGTCTGAAGAATCTCAGTCTGTCCTATTCATTGCCACAGAGTCTGTTGCGCAAGACCAACTTCTTCTCTATGGTCAGAATCTATGGTCAGGCACAGAACCTCTTCACCGTAACCGGTTTCAACGGTCTGGATCCTGAGGTTTCATCCAATATTTACCAGGCACAGTATCCGGCATCACGCCAGTTTACTCTGGGTGTTGAATTGCAATTCTAACCAAGAAAGGAAAAAAAATGAATATCAAAAATATAAAGACATACATCCTGTCGGGAATCCTAGCCCTCTCTATGTCTTCCTGTCTTGATAAGTATCCTGAGGATTCTATCCTCATGGACCAGGCTATCAACACGGTGGACGACATGGACAAGCTGGTGTACGGTATCTACGACAGTTTCAAGAGCAGCGCCCTCTATTCGGGCAATCTGACAATCCTGCCAGATCTGCAGGCAGACTTCGTGTACTGCGTGAAGGGCTACTCTAATGCCTATGGCGATATCTACCGTTGGAAAGATATCAAGGCTACCAACACCGACATCAAGGCGGTATATGCCGACCTTTATGATGTGATCAACCGATGCAATTTCCTGCTCGATAATGTTGAAAAGGTAAAGGCTGCAACCAATGATGATAAGCAGCTTGATAAGTTGGAGCAGTATGAGGGCGAGGCTTACTTCGCCCGTGCCCTGGCTTACTCAGAACTGATCAAGTGTTTCTGCAAGGCTTACGATAGCGATGAGCAGGCTGCGAAGGAACTCGGCGTTGTACTCACAGAGCACTATTACGGCAATGAGCCACAGAAGAGAGCCACTCTGAAGGAATCATACGATTTCGTATTGCGAGATCTTGACAAGGCTGCTGAATATCTGAAAGTAGACGAAGACTTCACAGGAAGTCTCTACAACGAGATTTACTTCAACGAGTATACCTGTCATGCCTTGCGTGCGCGCGTATCCTTATATATGCACAAGTATGATGATGCCATCAAGTATGCATCTAAGGTAATCGGCAGTAAGTATTATACATTAGAGAAGGCTTCTTCCAACACCTATTCAAACCAGGTGAACGATTATAAGTATATCTGGACCTATGGTGATTCGCGTGAGGCTATCTGGAAGGTAGGTTTTACCGTGAACAGCTATGGCGGTGCTCTGGGTACCATCTTCGATAACTACAACTTCGTAACTTATCGTCCAGACTATGTGCCTGAGACATGGGTCATCAACTCATTCGACAGCAAGGACCTCCGTGCTGCAGCCATCTTCACAACCCGTGTAACAGGTTATGAGCATGGTTTGCAGTGGCCTTTGCTGAGCAAGTATTTCGGCGATGCAGAATTCCTGAACAGCAATATCCTGCATGTTCACCAGCCAATGGTATTCCGTCTCTCAGAGCAGTATCTGATTCGTGCTGAGGCTTACGCCATGAAGGAGGACTATGGTAAGGCAGGTAAGGACATCTCTACCTTGCGTACAGCCCGCTACTCTTCATATGGTGGTAACACCTCGATGAGCGAGAACAACGCCATGAAGATAATCGAGGCAGAGCGCGTGAAGGAACTCTATATGGAAGGCTTCCGTCTGAACGACCTCAAGCGCTGGCACAAGGGATTTGAGCGTAAGGCTGCCGACCAGCCTGCTGCCAACTTCGTGCAGAGCAGTCTGAAGGTTGAAAAGGATGACCCTCTCTTTGTCTGGCCAATTCCTCAGCATGAGCTTGAGGCACCAGGTTCTGAGATTCAGCCTAATGAAAGTAACAAATAAAATAAGGAGACGATCATGAAGAAAATAATGATGGGATGTTTGGCAGCCGTAGCTGCACTCATCGCTCTTGTGAGTTGTTCACAGGATTATACCACTTATGCTGGTTCAAGTCATATCATGTTCTCTGATACGCTCTATCAGTATGCTGTACAGGAAAGCAATGAGGTTTTCAATGTGCCTGTATCTGCAACCGAAAAAGCTGACTACGACCGCACCTTCGGCGTGGAGGTAGTAGACAAGCAGAGCAATGCCATCGAGGGTAAGCATTACCGCATCCTCAACAACACCGTTACAATCAAGGCGGGCGAGATGGTAGGAAATGTGAAGGTTCAGGGTATCTATGATAACATCGGCAAGACCGATTCGCTCGGCTTCACCCTGAAACTGGTGATTCCGGAGAAGTATAACTGGACAGATCTCTATAAGGACTATACCCACGTGGTAATGCAGAAGTCTTGTCCTTTCGATATCCACAACTTCTCTGGCTGGTGCATGGTTACATCTACCTTCTACAGTCAGTATCTGAACAACGTAACCAACCGTCTGATCAAGACTGAGGTAGTGGAAGGCGAGGAGAATACCGTTTTGCTGAAGGATGTTTACTATAAGGGCTACAACCTGAAGTTGAAGTTCAATACCAAGAACATTCTTGAGCCAAAGGTAGAGATGGACGACCAGATAGCTGGTGAAACCGGCGAGGCGTTCGGTACCATCTATGGAGACGGCAAGTTGCGCATCAGCCAGCCTTCTCTCTATACCTCTTATTATAACACCTGCCAGAACTATGTATTGCAGTATGTTGTTATGAGTGTAAACAACAAAGATGGTTCATTATTCGGCAACGTAGGAACCTTCATCACCATGTATGAATGGATCAGCGATGCAGAGGCAGAGAAATTGAAAGAACAAGGATATTAATCGTAGAATAAAAAGAAAATGAAAACATTGATTTCAAAATATTGGCTCGTATTGATGGCGCTGGTATCAGTGACTCTGTTCACAGCTTGTTCCAGCGATGACGATGCCGTAACTCCTGTGTTCCCACAGGTACAGACTATCGGCGGTGCAGCTGGTGCTGAGTTGGACTTCACCTTCGATGCCAACGAGAGCTGGAGCCTTTCTTCAGACAAAATCTGGTGTAAACTGGTGCAGGGAGAGAAAACAGACGCCTTCGTACTCAATGGTACTGCAGGCAAGCAGACCATCAAGGTTAAGATTACTGATGATGATGCCAGCAAGGATATGAGCGTGGCTCAGCTCTTCCTGAATATGGGTGGTCAGAAGGTTGCCATCGCTGAGGTTAAGCGTTCGGCTGCCGACCATAAGTTGCAGGTATTCGATGCGGCTGGCAATAATATCACCGAGACAGGTATCACTGTAGGTTACAATGTATACACCAAGTTTACCGTAAAGTCAAACTTCCGTTTTGCTGTTACCAATACTCCAGCTTGGGTAGACTTGGAAGGCGGCTTCCTGGTAGGTACACCTAACAAGGATGCTGTAGGCGGAGTTTCCTTCAAGGAGAATCAGGGCGTAAGTGCTAAGTATGCCATCGCTAAGGACCGCAACTACACCATAACCTTCACTTCTGAGGATGGCAAGGCTGCTGTAACCATACCTGTTATCTATAATGGTATGACCACCAGCACCATGGATGTTACTTATCCAACCTCTTCACAGTGGGCAGTATGGAATGTATCTCTCGATGGTAAGGTGTTCACTCAGAATGGTTCTAGCCTGAATGGTGGTGATACCAACGATTTCACCTTCTACAACTTTGTTCCTTTCACCCTCAAGACCTTGGGTGATGCTTACCAGCTGGTAGTTTTCGAGAAAAAGGAAGCTGGTCTGTTCGAGGATACATCTGGTGCTGTGAAACTGCAGGGTGAGAAGGGTGATGTGAAGCTCACAGTCGCTCCATTAGGCAGCGGAAGCCGTGAGTTCCTGGTCTATGCATTGCCACAGAGCGTATTCGAGAGTCTGGAGAATGGACCCGACGGAATGCTGGAGGAAGACTTCATGACTGTGAAGAGCGATTACGACCGCTACTTCCTGATGGATGTTGTACAGAAGGAGGCCAACTCTTCTGCTGATGATCAGTCTGCAGCGCCTACAATCTTGGAGATGAACTACTTGCCAGTAGAGTGCAAGAAGGATAAATCAACGTATGGTTCTATCATATCAGAAAAATTTGGCTACAATGGTGACGAAATATATGTCGCTCAGTCAGAAGCAGGAAGCTCTCTTACAGTTAATCCTAATATCAAGGATTGGGACCCTGACCCTATGATGGAGACAGGCTATCTTACAGTTAAGGATAACAACGGAAATGATGTTTATGCAGAGCTTAGTATGGATATGAATAATAACAGTATATTCTTCGTAGATGTTCCTGCTGCTACTCCGATGTTTATGGTATTCAAGGACAACGGAACTCCTGTAAAGGTTCTTGTTGTTGAATCTCCTGGTGAGGGAATGAGTAAGAAACATACTTCTATCAGAAAAATTAGAAAGTAATGAACAGAATGAAAATATTTTCAAAGGCACTCTTGTTGCTCTTGGTCTCTCTCCTGACCTTTGCAGCAACAAGTTGCTCGGATGATGAAACCGGAGGCTGGGACGGCACATACGGATATGTGCAGTTCAAACTCAGCAAGAAGGTTTCTTCAAGAGCTACCCGTGCTGCTGCCCTTGACAAACTTGAGAAACTGGATGATGCCAAGAAAATCAAGGTGGTCATGGAGCACAACGGTACAACTGTCTCTCAGACACTGGTGCTCAATTCTTATAATTCAGAGAATGCAGAGTATGGTCTGAAAAGTGAAAAACTGCAACTCGCTTCGGGTACTTACACCGTTATCGGTTTCTATCTCTATGATGCGGTAGACGAGGAGTTGCTGGCTTCTTCTGCCGGCGAAACATTCACTGTAGTAGGTGGCGGTCTGGAAGTACAGAACCTTATGGTGGAGACTGTGGAGCGTGGTAAGGTGAAGTTCAATCTCGTGAAGGAGTGGGAGAAGACCCGTGCCGGTGGTACTGAGTATCTCTTCTCTAACATCCGTCTCGTTGACGTCAGCGTAACCAACCTCTTTACCCGTGAGACCTATACCTTTCCTGAACTGAAGGTGAAATATAAGGAGTCTAGCGAAGAGCATCAGAATCCTGACAATGAGAACGATAAGTATATGGATACAGGTACAGCTTACTGCGATTCTACCGTATGGTTGCCTGCCGGTACTTATCAGGTTACCTCTTATACCACCTACGGGAAGACAGGTGCGGTGAAGACCAAGTACGAAACCCAGCCTGTAAAGGGTGAGGCGTTTATCGTAGAGGATAATCAACTGAATGATACGGCTCAGGTGCCTATCCTCCTTTCCAAGACAAAGGAGTATATCAAGGACTATGAGGCTTTGAAGGCTATCTGGGAATCTCTCCATGGTAAGGAGTGGAGCTTCTATGGCGATGCTACCTTCAAGGGAGCTAACTGGAACTTCAACAAGGAACTCGATATGTGGGGCGAACAGCCGGGCGTAACGCTCAACAGCAACGGCCGTGTCATCGGTCTCGTTATCGCCGGTTTCGGTGCAAAGGGAATCGTACCTGATGCCATCGGACAGCTGACAGAACTCCAGGTGCTCAACCTCGGTTCTCACGATGAGAAGATTGGTGCCAACATCTTCAATAATTATGATGCAAACAGTCTGACTGCAGCAAAGAAGAGCAGCATGCGTCACGACTATGAGAACAAGTTTCTGAAGTATGACCCACGTGCCAACATGTCGGATATGATTGTAGAAAGCTACAACTCTGATCCTAAGGTGGCACCGAAGAACAGAATTAAGAAGGACAGTCGCATCAACCTGAAGGATGCGCAGATCGGTACATTGACCAACAAGATTACAGGTGTATCTAAGGCCATCTATCGCCTGACTAAGTTGCAGCAGTTCTATATCGGTAACTCTTCTATCACATCCGACTCGGTTTGTGCGAATTTCTACAAGCCTGACGATCCTGTTTATGGTAAGTTTGCACAGGAGTTTAAGGAAGAGGATTGGGACAAGATGGAAAATCTGACCGATATCGAACTTTACAACTGTCCGAAGATCAGTCGCATTCCAGACTTCTACTATAAGCTCCCTAAATTGCAGGCGATGAACCTGGCGCGATGCAAGGGAATCTCTGCTAATCAGTTGAGAAAAGATTGGACTAGCTTAGCTGAGGAGAAGACAGGTAAGACACTCCAGATTCTCTATATGAGTTACAATAACCTGGAGGAGTTCCCTGAGTCTTCTGCATTGAGAAAGATGGTAAATCTCGGTTTGCTCGACCTGGCTTACAATAATATCAAGAAGGTACATCCGTTTGGTTCTGAGGTAGCTCTCTCTTCTCTCTATCTGAACAACAACCAGATTGAAGAGATTCCTGCTAATCTCTGTGCCTTTACAGATGATGTGGAAAGTCTGACTTTCGCTCATAACAAGTTGAAGAAGATTCCGAATATCTTCGATGCAAGTTCTGTTCGCGAGATGGGTTCTGTAGACTTCTCTTACAACGAGATTACAGGTGTAGATAATAGTCATGGTACCTACAAGGGTATTAATGCAGCTTCAGTCAGTCTGTCAAACAATAAGATAGAGAAGTTCCCTTCAGAGCTGTTTACTGCCGGTTCGCCAATCACAACCATCGATTTGAGCGGCAACCAGATGCGCACCATTCCTAAGGGTTCCATCAAGGGCAAGAAGGCTTATCTGCTGCAGGTTATCGACTTCCGATTCAACAAGTTGACATCCCTCTCTGATGACTTCCGCTCAACCACATTGCCATACATTACCAATATGGACTTGAGCTACAACTGCTTCACCGAGGTGCCACCCCAGCCATTGAACAGTGCCGTGCTCCGTGCCTTTGCCATCAACCACCAGCGTGATGAGAAGACCGACCAGCGTTGCCTGCGTACATGGCCTACAGGAATCACAACCTGTCCGAGCCTGATCCAGTTCCAGATTGGTTCCAACGATATCCGTAAGGTAGAAGAGACACTGACCTCTCACCTTTATATCCTGAATATCACAGACAACCCTAACATCTCTATCGATGTAACGAGCGTCTGCGCATACATCAAGGCAGGTATGTATATGCTGTTCTACAACAAGAATCAGGACATCCGCGGTTGCGATGCTTTGGATCTCGAAAATTAAACCCTATAAGAAAGTAGTAATATGAAATATATGAATAAACTGACATTAGGTATCGTTCTCGCTGCCGGGCTTTTCACAGCCTGCAGCGATAAGGATGATGTCGATATCCCAGGAGGACTGGCGCTCGATAAAAAGGAGATAGCCATAGGCCCTCAGGGTGGAACAGAGCAGATTGCCATCGCTGCCTCACAGGACTGGGTAGCTAATACCTCTGAGCCTTGGCTGACGCTTTCGCCTGCCAACGGCGTGGGTTCTGTTGAGGGTACCATCAAGGTGGATTCTACTCTTTCCAACACGCTCCGCAGCACAGAACTCAGTTTCCAGGGTGCCAACGGACAGAGTCGCAAGCTTACCATCACCCAGTTCGGTTATGGCAAGCAGATCTTCCTGAAGGATTCTGTTGTAGAAATCGAAAACTCCGATTCTTACGATAACCGTGCTTTCGAGAGTCTGATTTCTGCCAACGTGGAATGCAAGATTGGTAAGATAGAGTATTCTTTTGAGGGTGATCTGACCGATGCCGAGAAGGCAGAGAACGAGAGCGAGCGTGAGGGCTGGCTCCTGAACAGTAAGGATGAAGATAAGCTGACAGGTACTAACCTGGGTATCGTGCTGGACAGAAAGTACCGTCCTCGCACCGTGAACTTCAAGTTCCGCTGGGCGATGAACGTGGTTCCTGCCGTTCGTGTGGCTAAGGTTCATCTCGTGCCAATCAAGGCTGAAGACCAGCTGGTAGATGCAGATGGCAATCCTACAGATGATGTTATCCTGACCGTTCGTCAGAAGGCAGCACCAAAGATTGAGGACAACCGTGCCGGTGACTCTCTCTCTGTCATCATGATCAACCAGAAACTGGGTAGCATTGCTACCTTCGATTCCAGCGATAACATGCGCAACTGGAGCGGCGTAACGCTCTGGGAAGCTACTGATGATTTAGTGAAAAAACATCCTGAGGCTTTAGGACGTGTACGTTCTGTCAAGTTCAGCATGTTCAACCTCAAGAGTGGCGAAACTCTTCCTAAGGAAGTGGGCAACCTCAAGTTCCTGGAGTCATTCTCTGTTACTTCCAACGAGAACAACCAGATTCGTGAGGTGAACCTCGGTGATGAAATCTGCTCGCTGAAGTATCTGAAGAATCTTACCGTTCAGGCTTACGGTCTGACTCAGTTGCCTGCAGACTTTGCTAAACTGGGTAGCAGCCTTGAAACGCTCAACCTGGTAAGTAACAACTTCAACAAGTTGTCGGATATCACCAATATCGTCAACGAGAAGAACTTCCCTAAGTTGCGTAACCTCATTCTCTATGCACAGCGCCGTACGGATGTTGTCACCAACATCGCTTCGCTGGGCGAAAAGAATGCATCAGGCGTCTATGTTTATAATAACTATCCTATCGGACTGTATGGTAAGGTAAATGCCGGAACCCCAGACCGCCAGGCGCTTCTCAAGCTCCTGACATGGGATAAGTTGAATACACTGGAGTTGTCTTACTGCTTCCTGGAGGGTGAACTTCCTACCGATGAAGAGATGACTGAGGCACTGGAGGCTGCCGGCAAGGCTACCCGATACACCAAGTCTGACTTCTCTACCAACAAGGAAGATTATCTCGACAAGCTGGTAGGCGATACCTGCAAGTGGTTGCTCTCAGGCTGGGATAATCCTGTAACCTGCAAACACAAGGATGGTTCTGTAGTTAGTGAGGATGTTTATCCTCTCCAGGTGCCACGTGTATTGCCAAACTGCCGTCAGTTGTCACTCAACCTGAACTTCTTTACAGGAAAGGTGCCAAACTGGATTCTCTTCCATCCACACCTGGTAGAATGGAATGCACCTACGATGGTGTTCAACCAGCAGCCTAAGGGTAAGAATAGCGATGGCGCTGCCGTTGGTTTCTCTAATATGACAGACGACAGCTACAGCTACGACTACTATTACGGAACCAGCGACCCAGGTAGCAACTGGAGGGTTCCCGGTGTAGCTTATCCGCTCTACTACCGCACATACGTGGCAGCAGGCGATATTGATGAAGCTGCGCTGATGGCTAAGTACAGGAGAACTAAGAAAAAGTAAGATAAACATAAAAACAATATAGAAGCAAACAATGAAGAAAAAGTTTTTCTATATAGCAATGGTCGCATTGGCATTGACGGGCTGTTCTGACAGCCTGTCAACCATCGGCTCTTCTGACGGCAATTCAGAAATCACCATTCCTGCAGATGCTGAGGCGGGTGAGCTGCTGATTAAGTTCAGTCCGGAGATGAGCGATATCCTCGACCAGGCACAACTGAGCAAGACCCGCGCCGGAAAGGCTACCCGTTCGGGTATTCCTTCTACCGATGAGGTGCTCGACATCCTGGGAAGCTACAGCTTCGAGCGTGTGTTCCCGGTAGATGCAAATACTGAGGCAAGAACCCGCGAGGCGGGACTCCACCTCTGGTATACGGTGAAGTTTAATAAGGGAACCGACCTGAAGACGGCTGCCGAGCGCCTGAAGCAGTTGGGCGAAATCTCAAAGGTTCAGACCAACGGCCGCATCAAGCGTGCTTACAATACCGACAGCAAGCGCATCTAT
>ERZ779835.154-NODE-154-length-16408-cov-5.548768_pt1 | contig 16408 bp, 17 predicted proteins | sample MGYA00511382_ERZ779835 | MGnify/ENA primary metagenome ERZ779835 (study PRJEB29588, sample SAMEA2150814) | human gut metagenome | biome: human gut; feature: human-associated habitat; material: faeces | place: Denmark | collected 2008/2010 ... | reverse complement strand
CTCAATCTCAACGGAATCCGGCTCTGCCAGACGGTGAATCGCAGAAACAACACTCTGCTCCTTATCAATAAACTCATCCGCATGTACAACAATTGTCATGGTATCAATACCGGACGGCATATGCTCGAATGAGATCTCATTCTCTTCAAATGCCTGCAATACCTTTCGGCCAAAGCCAATCTCTGAATTCATCATTGCCTTTGAGATAAAGATGGTACAGAAATCCTTCTTACCTGCAATACCGGTAACTACATAATCCTGCTTCTGACAGGTACTCTCTACGATCCAGGTACCTGCATCCTCCGGTGCATTCGTGTTGCGGATATTAATCGGAATACCACAATGGCGAACCGGGAAGATTGCGTCCTCATGAAGCACAGACGCTCCCATATAAGAAAGCTCACGCAGCTCTCTGTAAGTAATATATTTAATCGGCTTTGGATCCGGAACGATCCGCGGATCTGCTACTAAGAAGCCGGATACATCCGTCCAGTTCTCATATACATCCGCACGGCTTGCCTGTGCTACGATTGAACCGGTCACATCGGAACCGCCACGGGAGAAGGTCTTAACCTTTCCATCCTTACCGGTACCGTAAAAGCCCGGAATAACAGCACGTTCACACTGCTTTAATCTGGAAGATAATACTTTCTCAGTCTTATAACTGTTCAGATTTCCTTCTTCATTAAAGAAGATCACCTCTGCAGCATCGATAAACTCTACACCCAGATATACAGCCATGATCTTACCATTCAGAAATTCTCCTCTGGATGCCGCATAGTCTTTCTGTGGATCTTCCTTCAACGCCTTTGCAATTTCTTCAAACTCTGTATTAAGAGAGAAATCCTTCAGCCCAAGGCCCTGAATGATCTCATCATATCTTGCCTTAATTGCCTTCATCTCTTCTGCGATATCTTTTCCTTCACTTGCTGTCTCATATACATGAAGAAGCATATCGGTAACCTTTGTATCTTCCGAAAACCGTTTGCCGGGTGCAGAAGGTACTACATATACACGTGATTCATCCGCACGGATAATATCTCCTACCTTTTTGAACTGTTCTGCACTTGCCAGTGAACTACCACCAAATTTGACTACTTTTTTCATTGAGATTTTACCTTTTCTTTCCTGAATTCATTCGTGCGACTCTCCCCGCACCTGCTCCATATTCATAAGATCCCGTTCCAAAACGAGCCTAACACTTGTATTTTAGACATCTTTGCCCATTCTGGCAATAGAAAATCATAATTTTTTCGAATATATTGAACAATCTACTCCTCTGATCTCCCATATTGTCTGGCCAAGCGCTTGATTTCCTCCCGCATTTCATCCACTACCGACTCAGGTCCTATAATCTCCGCCCCGTCTCCAAGGCCGATCACCCATGCCATAAACTGTCTGCTCACCGCCACATCAACGGTCGCAACGAACTGTTTCTCGTTCAATCGTGTCATGGATACATCTTTCCCAAACCGGTCGATCATAACCCCGGCAAGTGAATTATCGCACTTTATCCGCACCCATTCTTCAACACCGCCATACATACCAAACGTTTTTCTGGCATATGCAGCCATGTTAAAGGATTTAAACATCTGCTTTCCTTCCCGCTGTTCTCCACTGGATTCTATGTTAAGCATCTTATCTACTCTAAAATGCTTAATGATCCCCTGGATGCTGTCATATGCGATCAGATAATAATTCTCATCATCCCAGGATAATGCCCATGGACTCACTTCATAGACAGCTCCGTTGTGCCGGAGTTCCATCTCTTTGTCTACATTCCATTGGAAATATCGGAATCGGATCCGTGAATTCTCTGCAATGGCGGTGTGAATCCTGTCCACATTATAATAAATGCTTTCATTCATGGTCTTTACTCTGCCATTGACAAACACCTGTCTGTGAAGCTGTGATGCCTCATACTGACTGGCCAGTCCCTCAATCTTCTTAATCAATTCATTGGATTTCCCCTCGGTAATAAACTTTGCCGACTGTACGGAATCCACAAGTAATTTCAGCTCTGCCAGCTCAAACTGCCGGTTGCCGACATGATAATAATACTTTCTGTCTTCCTGCGTACCTATAATATCCATCCCATACACCCGAAGCGTCTCCAGATCATCATAAAGACTTTTCCGCTCTGCACCGATACCATATGCCTGCAATGCATCTATGATTTCCGACATTGTAATACTATGTGTCTCATCGGTTTTCTCTAACAGTATTTTCATAAGGTAGACCAGCTTCAATTTCTGATTGGATGACTTTGCCATATTGCTCCTCCCCTATCGTATAATCTCGATTCATTACGCCCTTTCACTATAATAATAGAAAGTCAGACAAAAAGCAAGTATCCGGTCTATTCTTTTATTCTTTTATTCTATGATAATCATATCTTTTAACTCTTTCCTGTCCGGTTCTTCAAACATCTTCTCTACCTTAGACAACAATCCTTTATCTATTGGATATGCCTCCAGCTGTTCTCTTTTTATTTTCTGATTTCTTTTCAATATCCGTTTTTTCCATTCATCAATTCCAACATTCATATAATAAAACTGATAACTTATATTTCTCGAATCATAAAACTCTCTTGCATAATCTCTTTCTTTTTTAGTCCAAAATCCCCAATCCAATATAACATCCGCACCTGCTTCAACTATATCTAACGACTTTTTCAAAAAATATTCTTTCAGTTTTTCAACATAAAAATCAAGTTTTTCTCCTGCCTGATTTTCAAAAAGTGCAAGGGTAAGCTCATCTACAGACAAAATGACTGCTTTATTTTCAAGCTTCAGTTTTTCCGCATACGTAGACTTTCCACTGCATATTTTTCCACACATAATTAATACTTTGGGCATCCGCTTTTCTCCTTTATTTCATACGTGTCTCCCCCGCCCGGCATCCGGGCGAACGAACACCGCCTCATAGCCATTTCACCTACCCTGTCTCTTATGCCCAAGGATCAGCTTCCACCGGAATTCTGATACCGGTGAGCAACTGCTGTTCCCATAAAAACCACTGTCCTGTAGATGGTTTGTTCCGAAGCTTTAACGGTCTGGGACTGTCTGCTCCGTTACACAACACATACAAGGTCAGATACCCCTCTCCAATCTGACTCCGACTATATGGATTTTCAGATATTACAATCCGATATGGTTGCTCCGGTGTATAATTATTCTCCGGAAAAGCTCCCGAAAAATAAGAACGCATCAGATATTCCTTCCCGCGAAATCTGTCCCTTATAAACTGCTTGTCAATTCCGTTTAACGGTCTGGGACCACGCAGAAAATCCAACATTTTTTCTGTCTCGGCCGGATTTTCAGGGTACAGTGCCAATGCTGCTACAGTCAGCGCTGCTACCTCCTCCGGTCTGGTCAGACCTGCCTGCGGCATCTCTTTTAATTCCTCCAATGTCCGTGGAAGTCTGTTTAATATAATTTCACCCATCCTACTACCTCCTATTCTCAGCCTCTAAATTCTTAGAAAATCATGTTCCATTCAAGCCGTATATCTCGCTGTCTTTTATAAATCTTATCATTATTCCACCTGTCATTCAACAAAAAACTTTACTATCTATACTCACTGTTTGGCATCTCACCTGCATTTTCTCATTCCAAGCACGCACCACCTGATAACCGGAATCCGGCTTACCAGCTCATATAGAATATACGAGCCTCCAAATCCGACAATTGCGACCAGAATATATACTAATAACGGAGAAGTATCTCCTAACAGAGGTGTTAAATACCAGGCCGCTGCCGCAATAAACATGTAATGAAAGATATATAAGCCCCAGGATTTTTTTGACATCCATTTAGAAAAACGATTTTCAAAATTCCCCCATTTCTTCATAAAGGCTAAGACACCCAAGGTTCCAAACCAGGCATAAAGATTACACATCCATGTATCCAGGACAGAATGCTCCGGATACGGCTGTCCACTATACATCACAACGAAAGCAACGCCTGAAATGACTCCCAGTACCGTAAAAAGGATCCAATATTTCCCCATTCTGTCCATCACTTCATCGTGAGACAATATAAAATAGCCAATCAGGAAACCGGCTCCATAGATTCCGAAACGATAGCAAATAACAACCGGCATATTCAGAATCTGTGCCGCCCCATAGATCACCACTGCTAACAGACATAAAACTACTATATTAGTCCTGCCTCCCAGTCTGTATAATCTATCCTTTTCAAGCTTTCGAATAACAACCAGAAAAATACTGAATATCCAAAGTTCCTGTATGTACCAAAGTGGACCGATACCACTAATGCACATGATTATATACAGGATTGGTTTCGGCACTGCCGTCATCTGGTCTATCGCCCCCGCTATAGCCATATTATAGTAACCCAGGATCCAGCCCCAGATCAGCAGACCAATGGTAGAAGGAACCAGTAATTTCCTTGTCCGATCCTTTATAAACTGTTTTCCGGATTTTCCATTTAATTCAAACCGAGCTGCCATTCCGGATACCGTGAACAATAACAGCATAAACCACGGATATACAATGTACTGATACGTATCCTGCGGCTGAAAATCCCGGAACGGTCCGATCACTCCGGCAGTGCTCACCCCATTAAACATAAAAATCACATGATAAATCACCACAAGCACTACGGTCATCCAACGCACATTATCCAAGTATATCTTTCGCATAAATCTCCAACCTTTGCAACTATTTTTAACATATTTTAAGCAAATACGGTTAGGATATCCACCAAGATAAATTAACAAAATAAGGAGGAATATGTTAAGAATAAGGGCATGGGGCTAACATGCATCTTCATCCGGCAGTAAACTCTCTATCCATTCCCGGCATTGCAGCTGCTTCACCCATTCGGTTGGAATCGAATCGTAACCATAATACAATCCCGCCAGACTTCCGGTTATAGCTCCAACTGTATCTGTATCGTTTCCGAGATTAACTGCTTGCAAAACTGCCTCTTTAAATGACGTAGTCGTTAGCAAACACCATGTCACCGCTTCCAATGTATCAACCACATAACCACTGCTCTTTATCTGTTTTTCAGGGAGTTTTCCAAACGCTTCCAAATCACATATTCTGGAAAAGTGCTTCATCTCAATATTTCTTTCCATATCTCTCCGATAATATCGACATGCCTCATCTATTCCCAGTTGGAGTCTTGACCGTAAATCTCCTGTTTCTCCAATTACCGATTTAATCATAAAATAGTATATTCCACAGGCAATCTGACTGCGGAAGTGTGCATGCGTAAGTGATGACACATTATGTATCATGGATATATTCTCATCTTCCGGAATGCACAGCATTTTCTGCCGGTTATATAAATACAGGCACACCGGAAGAATCCTCATAAGAGAACCATTTCCGTTATCCCATTCTGTCTTACCGCCTGACTCAATAGGCGATGCCCCTTTTCCATATCGAATAATGGCTCTGGATGTTGCTATTCCAATATCAAATACGTCATGAAATGGTGTATAATCTGCATAGAGACACCATCCCGTAAATTTATCCATGATATCCTTATAATCAATTCCACCTTTATGTTTGATGCTTTCCAACGTAGCAAGTGTCATACTGCTATCATCGGACCAGGTCCCTGCCGGCTGATTATGTGTGCCATAAGCCCGCATTCCTGTCACCGGATTCAGTTTCATTTCTTCTCTGCTTAAAAACTCTACCGGGACACCAAGTGCATCTCCTATGATCAGGCCAAAGATTCCATCTTTCCACATATTATTCTCTCCTATATCAAATATGCTCCGACCGTCTGCTATTTTCCTCTGCTGGCATACACAATTTCCTCTGTTGTATTTCCATTCTATCCGACTAAGTATATCTTCTTGTCATCAAAACAAAACTGTTCAGTCTGACATCTATATTATATAGAGAACTTTTCTTTAAAGTCATCTATCAACTTCTTCTTATCTTTATCAGCAACCAGTTTCTCAATACGAACCAGTTCATCCTTTGCTCGATTTCTTAATGATAGCTTTTGCGTCTCATCCAACTGCGTTAACGCCATCTATGTAATCCTCCGTCAAATTCTCATCTGTAATGTTTGGAGATAGAATACGTAAAAGTTCTTCCATGCTCTTTTCAATATTCGCCACATCTACAAAGAACAATGAAACCGTCGCACCATCTCCACTATCAAAAGTAATTCTTCCGCTATCTTTCATAGCGGCATTGACCGGATAAAGAAGCCATATTTCTGGCGTACCATATTTCTTGGAATATGCATACATCTGATACATGTCGGCCTGCGATATTCCATAGTTGGCCCCTTTGTCATTGACGAGACTCTTCCACTTGGTATCGAGAATAACAACACTGCCATCATCCCTGGTAACAACAAGGTCTGGCCTGAGCGCAAACTTCCGATATTTTTCTCCATTTAATGTATTAAATAGATAGTGCCCCTTGTCCTGAGCGGAAACTTCCCAATTAACCCTGCTGAAGATCTTTTTCATGTTCCTGGCCACATAAGATTCAAATACCTTCTCCATAGGAAACAACAGCGCTCTTGCGCTATCCGTCCCAGAAAAGGTTGTAAAGCTTTTATCCTTGAGAAATACCTTGGACCACTTCATTAGCATTTCATAATCCTTAGTATTACGGTCAATTACTACCTTTGCAAAATCTTTATCATAATTCTTTGATGGTTCAACAAGCTCAAACGCTGTAAGAAGCTGTCTAATTTCTTTACCGTTTTCTGCACTACTGCTGATATTCTGCAGCTTCAAAAGAGTTGATTTTATCAACCTATTTTCCGGTCTGTTTACCTGATATTCATCAAAGCCCACATAGAATCTTTCCTTATGTGCAAGGTTAGCTTTAATATGCTCATTAACCATCAGCTTTCCTTTATACACAGTAAGATTATCTTCCTGCCTTGCATACGAGGATTTTATGCCATGCTTTACAAGCTTTCTTACCTCCTGCAAATACATATTGATGAAGACTTCATAAAGGTTCATACGATCTATTTTTAGATTGGCATTCGTGAATACTTTGCTCGGAAAATCCTTCATACTTCGAAGCATTTTCATAAATACCTGCTTTGTCTCATCCTTCTCACCATTCACGAACTCTATCTTAGGCAAAACCTGTATCTGATAATTATTCTTCATCTGGATAAGGCCAACGTAATTCTTAAAGGTAACGGTCTCACCCAAATTGCGCTTATAGCCTATCTTGATAAAGTCTAAAACATCTGATTCCGCCTCATCCGAATCAAATGCATGAATGAACTCAATGAGGTCTGCAAAAGAGTCCTTATCCATGCATTTATACTGATCCTTATAATCGGGATTGCCAATTACTGTCTCAAACTCTTTTAACTCCAAGAGCTCCTTCATCTAATCACCACTTTTCTTAACCCATTATCTCTTTATAACTCATGATGTTGTCGAAGGCTTCGTCTTGAATCACATAAGAGTAATCCGGTATATCAACATCGGATATATCCCCTCTGAAGATCTGGTTTGACTTTATCTCCGTAGCAAGAATAAACATGTGCTCCGTATTTTCTTTACCATTATCTCCAAGGACCATCCTTATCTTACTGTAATCTTCATAGAAGTATTCCTGTAAAAGAGGAATAACTGACTTCTTAAAAATACTTGCAAGCTTACTAACTGTTGCATCATCCTTAAGTCCTGTAAAGAAAGCATGCCCTATTGTATGTTCTCTATCAAATAAGTACTCAATACGCTTATTAATAACCTCAAGCATTTTTGCTACATCAAGCTCAACATCACCCTCAACAACTTTATCCGCACCAAGGTCTCTGAGCACTTGTGGATTGGGCATCATCTCTTCAAATTGGAATCGTCGCCGTAATGCCGTATCCATGATGGCGATGGATCTGTCTGCAGTATTCATGGTTCCAATTAAATAAACATTATTCGGTACTCCAAAAGGAACGTTTGAATACGGAAGAGTCGCTTCCATAGCTTCCTTTGCACCTTTTCTCTTGGTAGGCTCGATAAGGGTGATCAGTTCACCGAATATCTTTGAAATATTACCTCTGTTAATCTCGTCAATGATAAATACAAAAGGCCTTGTTTCATCCTCTACCTCCACTCCCGACTCAGTAGGAACTCTGCTTAACAAATCACCTACACTGATTCGGTTTAATGGGTAGACGGACTTTCGATCCAATCTTGTGCCACCATTAAGATCGATAATGCTAATATTAGCTCCCTTATACAACCATTGAACCTGACGCTTCCTTGGATAATATTCATCTGAAGTATCAAACTCTACCTCGCCAGTAATAATCGCCACTCCGTCTACAGCATCGCTGGTAGCGCGTGCAACAACAACGTCACCTATTTCCATCTCATCCTGGAAGTTTAAAAGGATACGTCTTTCCTTATCATTCAGTCCTTCCGTTTCATCTGTGATAACCTCTGGTGACTTGTGCCAGCCAATTCGAATAGTGCCTTCGTTAAAACATCTCTTCTTCAAATCAGGATCATCACTTCCGCCAAGAATCACATTCCATACGCGAGCATTTTCTCCAACATTAACCCCACTTGAACTTGTTTTCTTTTTAGACGCTCTATCACAGAAATCTTTAAATACGCCATCTTTTATTGTGTATTCAACATCAAAGGAATCAGAATCCATCTTGGGCTTAATTCCCTCAATAAACTCCTCGTAACCATATGACTGATGGAATGTCGTGAACGCCACGCGCTTCTCTTCATCCTTAAGAACTCGATATCTATCCAGAACTTCCTCATATGGTCTTGCCTTAACTTCATCAAGGCTCAATTTATCGCAAATAGCCACAGCATAAATGGCGGTATTATATGTTTTTCCTGTTCCGGGAGGTCCGTAAAGAATTATGTTCTTATCGAATTCTGCCTCATTCATTTCATCATCACCACCCTTATCATACATGAGATCTATTCCTGTTAAATCCATTTCCTGCAATGCTTCTAACAATTCCGGACGCATCTTATACTCATAGGTTCCAGCGTTAACCTCACTGCCGATACGTCCCTGAAAAGCTATCGGAAAGTATCGCTGTGTATCTCCATCCGGGCAGGGGTTCATTCCAAAGAAACTTAATGCTCTTTTGCTTGTGTTTAAAATGCTGCTTGTATAAACGGTCGGGTGCCCTTTATATTTGTCTGATAATGTTTTAGGTGATCCAATACCGCCAATATCAACATAGCAAGCAAGAACTCTCATGCATCCATTATGCGACTTGCTCTCCACTTCATCGATGAAGCGTTTCCAATCATCCTTTGTTAAATTCACAGGGTATTCTTCTTGAGAAGGCCAGTACTCTGCAGCTCCGCCCAATACCCCAGCTTTCTCAAAGATATACTTATAAAACGGCATCAAAAACTTAACGGCGTCTTGTGTCTCCTTCACAATTTCCGTTGTTCTGGTATAGTCATATGGTTTTGAAATTCTCTTTATAACCTGAATTTCTCTAGCCTTGCCGCTATCACGAAGCTCTTTAACCTCCTGCTGGCCACCCTCTGCAGGTAAATAGTCTCCCTGCTTAGTTGTGTATGCATAATAAGCATCGACACCTTCCGGTATTTCCATATCAGCTATCACATTATGACGGGAATAGTCCTCTTCCTTACTTGCACCATCTCTGGTTTCAACTCTTACGGAAAGTACCCATTCTTCATCAGTTACACTCTTATCGTTAAGCGAAATAGTAATACTGTGAGGGTAATTCTTCCAGTCTTTTCCCTTCAGCTCAACCCAGAAATATTTCTGAGTATTGTTACCTTGATTTATCCAGCCGGAGCACGACTGCGCTTCCAAATCAGGGAACGCACTAACAACATGCGCACAGAACTTTGTGTACTCTTCACGAGCCTTTCCGCCTTCTTCCTTGAAAGCCTCCATTGCCTCTCTATCAGGACCAGCTTTATCAGGATTAACATAATGCTTTCCAGCATAATCCCTAAGGAATGCTACAATCCTTTCAAAGTCAATTGCATCATATTCTTTGTCGCCCTTACCGAGCTTTCGTGCCGCAAGGTCAAAAATTCTATAGTTTTTAACAGTGAAATTCTTATCTCTGAACTCTTTTACTTTTCTGCAATTTCCTATGTACTTGCTTAAATCAGATACCTTCTCAAGCTCAATTCCAAAGTAAAGATATATGTTAGGGTTACCCGAATTGGAATTAAACACAGGGAATGTATTAGGTTTAAGGCAATGAAGTATTACTGAAGCTGATGCGGCCTGCATTCCAGGAATTCCTGTAGATAATGCTTTCTGACATATTTCAAACATTTCTTCGTCGGAATCATTATCCAGAATATCTATACACATCTGAATAAAGCGAATGCAATCATCTTTCTTTGCATCATAAAAAGAGTAGAACGCGGTTCCAAACATTCCAATTGAGGCATCACCTTCGCGATTGGAATACACATTGTTATTTGCATTCTCCCAAATTTTATCAAGCAGTTCTGTTAATCTTGATTTCTCACTGTCCGGCAGATGACTTTCAGAAATGGATTTTTTCTTAATATCTACCTTCTGCCTCCAAGTGCCAATAACCATGTGATAAATCAGATTCATATCCTTAAAATCGATCTGATCAAGGTTGCCCATATTTTTATAAGCACGCACTGTTTCACGCGCGAGCTCATAACTTCCATCATGCTTATCTGGATCCATCTCATCAACGTGCTGTAATTCCTGTGATATATTCAAGAACTCTCTTGTTTCCAGACTCACTCTTACAGGACTCTGAGGCGTACCAAATCCATGCTTTTCCAGAGTAAAACGGTCATACAAATCTCCCTCAAGCTCCTCTACAAGCTCAAGCTCCATATAGCGTCCTGCCTTACCATCAAATTCACCGGTAAGATCATATTTTCGATCATCTATGTCGGGTATCTCAATATTTACTTTGTTTGCATGGCATTTTAATCTTACGGCATGCTCTTCCCCAGAAACATAAATGTACACAATGTCACCCTCTTCGACATTTGTACTTTGTTTCCAATCGATTTTTTTCAAATCCCTAAAAGCATTTATACAATCATATTTTTTAGGATTTCCTGATACAAACCACTCCGTTGACAATGTAACCGCCTCTTTTCTTTATTGATTTAATAAACAAGCCTATGACTGCTTGGTGTTCTTCTCTTTTATATACTTTCCGCTTTTTATACGCTCATCATTTGGCTTTTCTGCATCTGAAGGAATCGCCCAGTATGAACCTATCTTTGTAGCACCTGGTATGCGGCCCTCTGAACACAACACTTGAATTCTCCTGACGGATATACCCCACTTCTCTGATGTTTGTTTTATAGATAAGTACTCCATATTATCCTTTCTTAGATAGAAAAAACACATTTTACAACTTACATTTAATTATATGCCAAAGTACGAATAAAATCAAATTAAAAAAAGCGGCAAGGATAATCACCTCACCGCTAATATTTATCTATCAATATCCACGTCAATTCCTGCTTTAAAGCACACTTGCAAATGATCTTCATACACTTTTATCTCCCGGATATATTTTCTGACCATCGCCTCATCATATTCTGTAAGCTCGTGGTTCGTCCCTTTTAAAAAAGCCTCCAACTCTCCGATTCTCAATTTGAATCCTTCAGTTTCAGCCTTATCTACCAAAAGCTGCTACTTCTTTTCTTTCATCCGGTCAATCTCATCCGCAAGAATTGTATAATCCTTTTTCGCCTGTGCTAGCCTTACAAGATCTCTTTGCTTTACGCTAAGCAACTCGTTTATGGAATCAAGCTCGCCTGTATTGTCATCTGCAAGTGCTGTCTTTATGTTCTGCACCAGTACATCCATCATGGAATCGGAACATTTAAGAAGCTGGTTTATAGCTTCCACCGTCGCCTGCTGCAAGTCACTCTCTTGGACCGTTCTCGCATCACATGCACTTGACCCGTTCTCAACTCTGGTACAGCACCGCCATACATTTGAGCGTTTCGTTGCCTTAATTACGCATTTTTCTATTATACCGGCAAGTTGGATAATTACTACATCCCACGAAGCGCCCATACGGTCCACTTCTCTCGCGAAGTCTTCCCCCGCACTCCGGACATACATTCGGATCATACTTGCTCCTCAATTTTGCTGTTTGCTCTTCAGCTCTTTGTTTAACAGCCGGATTATTTGTAGAACATTCCTTGCAAGTTCCTAAATTAATGTGCCCTGCTCCGCCATAAGTGTTAAACTCACTTTCCATCGCAATCTTTCCACAAAATTCACATTTAATCCAGCGGTTTCCTGCTGCATCTCTAACTTGCGTTTCCTGCTGTGAAAAATTTGATTCCATATTACGCTTAAAATCTTCTTCTCTCTGATGCTTCTCCTCCTGCTGCCGCTCAGCCTCTTTTCTTCTTTTTTCTTCAAATTCCTTCTGACGCTTTTCTGCTTCTTCTCGTTGCTGTTGAAGTCGTTTCGCCGCTTCCTCACGTTGACGTTGCTGTTCCTGCCTATGGCGTTCCTCTTCCTCCTGCATTCTTCTAATATACTCTGCTCTTAATCGCTCTTGCTCAGCTCTACGTTCTTTCTCAATCTGCTGTTCATTATAAAAATTAGCCTTAGTTGCAGATAATAATTGTTCCAATGTATTGCCTGCATATATTATTTCATTATGAGCTATCGAGAAATCGCGCAATTTCCCTTCAGCAAAAACGCTCTCCTTCCAGAGTCCATCCAGGTCCTTTTCATAAAATACTGCCTTCAAACAAGCCTTATCATACTCTGCTTCTTGAATTGACAACAACAAGCAAAAATTCTGCCTATCCTGTAGTTTCATAAGCGCTTCCGGATATTGGCCATTGGCACCACCATTTGACTCATCCACGATGTACACAACTTTTATTCCTGATAAATTACCAGCCAATACATCCAGCTTATCATCAAGGACATTTGCACGTGTTCTCCAATAACGAATCGCAAATTTGTTTTCCATTGATAAGAATGTAAATTCCGGCTTTCTTTTAGTATCTTCTACAGTATCTATCGGAACCCTTGATTCAATATCTTTCGATTCAAGCTTATCGTCTAACCAACATTTTAACACAATCTTGGAATCAACCGAGGTTTTACCCTCTGTTGGCATATTACATTCATATGTACCCGTTCCTGGCTTTTCCCTAAAATGCTGCTCTCTTAAATTTTTATCACCAGCTACGAGTATGAGATTTGTACCACATCCACAAGGGCAAAACAGTTCATTTCTCTGGCTCTGAGCTCTTAATTCCTTTAATTTCTCTGGAATATTTATCTGCCGGCCGTTGATAACCGTATAGATAGTTTCAATTCCAATATATTTACCATTGCAGAGAGCTACTGTTCTCTGTGCCATACGGCTATCACCTCCTTTTACTATTTTTACCTATCTAACAATGATTTTTCACCCATTCTCTATATTTTTTAAAATACTTTGCAACACACGTGCAGTTCTAAGTCTATGAATAATAAATCTGGTTTCCGCTTCAGAGTCTGCCCTTACATATGAATACTCGTTTTGCGCATCAACTCTATCCCGCAAATTCTGAATATGATATTCAACATATCTTTCAAATTCATTCTTTTCATCCACCGAATCAAATAACAAAACAATGTCCATCAAATCATCATGCGCATATCTTTCTTCTCCATTTTCTTCGTGATACATAAAACTATGAAGACTATATCAAAGGAATCTTTCAAAAAATATTTGTATGAAAACTCTGGGTCATTTTCTGTTAACCGTTTTCCTAAAAATCCCCACTCTGGCGTAGGTGTTGTATACCGTCCTCCATCTAATGCTACAATCTGATAATTATTAACAATTGTTCCGCTACATTTTACAACCATTGAACTGTATACTACATGTTCGTTCGTCATTGCATACGCGTAAAATTCAGCCCGCAAATCTCTATCACTTTCATCATATACATGCTCAAGTACATATTCCGGACGAAAAATATTATAATAGCCTTCTTCTGAAAACATCCTGTCCATCTTCCTGATAATTTCTTCGATTTCAGTATCTGAAAGATATTCATGAAAAGAAAGTAATGTATCAAGCGAAATATCAAACAGTCTCGCAATTGGTGCCAGCAGTTCAATATCCGGCTTGGAATTACTATTCTCCCATTTGTTTACAGCCAGTGTCGTCACGCCTAATCTGTTTGCCATCTCCTCCTGCGCCATACCAGCTTCTTTTCTATATTTTTTTATAACAACGCCTATATCCATTTGCTTCATCTCCTAAAAAAATTCAAAAGCTTTTGTATACTCAGCATATCAGATTCATATAGATTGCACAATTGAACAGTGTTTAATTTTCATTCAATTTAATTAACCATCAAGAAATGTTGCGTGATTAATCTGCTGTTTTGGCTGCTTTGATACTTCTTAGGTTGACGGCTAGATACGCATTAGAGATGTCTCCATCCAAATGCTGTTCTAGCAAGGGATTTTTCCCTTGAACCCTTTGTTTATTATATGTAGTGGCGCTTTTTGCCACTACTTTTTATGTTCTGATTTTATTGTAATCTTGTTTAGATTCCAGATTTCAAAAACGGGGGCGCAAAATGGAGCCATTTTTGAATTCCGGTGAAGTTTAAGATTTACCATACATACAAATTATAAGTTATTTACTTCTCTTCATACTTTTTAACGATAACTAAACTATAAGCAGCCATAATTACAATTGTTTCCACCATCACACCAATAACCGACAACAGAACGTATGGTGTATTTTGACCTTCTAACAGCGGAATTCCTAATATAACAAAAATGATTCCATAGATTATAAACAATAGTCCGCTCGCACGATTGTAACCTTTCACATCTTTTACTTTTATTGTTTCGGTATTAGCCCAGAATCCAACGGGATTCTTAGAAAACATATCTTTTATTCCTAATCCAATTATAAACACTCCGAAAAGTGACCATATAATAAACCCTATCATATTGTTTCTCCTTACAAATCGAATTAAAAGCCACCATAATGAGACAATGTCTCTGTTGCAAATTCTGTACCAACTCTCATAGCCTCGTAAATATCACCAATTAACATATGAGAACACACAAAGCCTGCATGGTAGCTATCTCCGCAACCAGTAGTATCAACTATTTCTAAAGCTTCATCAGCCGGGACAAAATACTTTTCACCATTATAATATGTAACACTTCCTTTATCAGCTAAAGATGCATTAAATAGTCCTTTATACTTCTTGGAAAATGCTTCAAATATCGGAAGAATTGATTCCTCTCCACTAATCAGGAAATAATCTATATATGGTGCATATTTTTCCATCTCCTTAAAATTACGATATTCTACAAAATCCACAGCCAATCTGAAGTTATTATTCTTTTTTAAATCTATAATTTGTTCAAAACAGCCTGCCCAGAAATGTATAAATACAACCTCTGATTTTTTTATAAAGTCCAATTCGTCTTGATTCAATATCATTTTATCAACAATATCACCCGTCCATGAATCATCTTTGTAATATCTGTCACCGTCAGCCGTAAGATATGTACGATTATTTGCAGTTACTTTATCCTCTTCAACTCTTACATGGCTTACATCTATTCTCTTATCAGAAATAGAATCCATAATAAATTTTGCGTAGGAATCCTGTCCAACCGCACCCAATATTGAAACATTAAACTCCTCAAATTTTGATGCATGAACTGCAAAATTAAGGGCTTCACCACCTGCACGCAATTCATCTGTTCCATCAAAAACATCTACACAGAGGCACGGAAGTGCCACTAAATTTATCATTCTTGTACCTCCCTAAATCCCGATTTACAGACTTCTCGTATATATATTTTACCACATAATTTTTCCAAAACACAGACTTCTTAATCCTTATTTTCATCCTTAATTTTCATCTCTGCTATTATACGTTCTTCCCTCTGTCTCTCTTCACAATAATCCCAGAAGTCTTTCAATGCTTCCTCATCCGATTTCCACGGCAATGGTATGGGATCCAATTCATCTAATCGCTTCACAAGTTTGCGTACCTCTTCGGTATCGAACTCCTCATCACTTGCCTCCATTACATAAAAATCCAGTTTTTCATTTATCATTCTGATTTCTTCGTCTTTGGTCATGTTAAAACCTCCCTCCGGTATTGTAATCTTATTTTCTTCTCCATTCTTGCCCTCCAGGTATCCGTCTTCTCTCTTATCAGCACCAATCACCTTTGCGATGGACTGTGCCACCGAAGGCTTCTCGGCGATTACTAATTTATATGACATTTCATTCCTCCTTTTGTGGTAAAAAATAGCACCTTAACATTTGGGGCTAAAGTGCTGTGTAAAACGATTATTAAATTGTTTATGAGTCAGATAAACTGGAATTTATATAATTATTCCTCTAACTTTCCCCATTTTATAGGCTTTCCCGCCTGTCCATTAGTGAAATGATAT
>ERZ779835.146-NODE-146-length-17168-cov-6.474493_pt1 | contig 17168 bp, 16 predicted proteins | sample MGYA00511382_ERZ779835 | MGnify/ENA primary metagenome ERZ779835 (study PRJEB29588, sample SAMEA2150814) | human gut metagenome | biome: human gut; feature: human-associated habitat; material: faeces | place: Denmark | collected 2008/2010 ... | reverse complement strand
TGTTGCTCAGGCACTTATAAATAATGTTAAACTATAGTGTTGCGGAATTAAGAAAATATAAGAAACACGAGATGAATGCAGCTGCAACAGCTCGCAGCTGCATTCATCGTGTTTAATAACTCATTATGAAGCGAAAAATAATACTATACTCAACTACAGCTCTGCTACTTCTCATGGCAGCACAAAGCGCTACGGCTCAGACGAAAGGCAAAAAGCCGAAAAGTTTCAGCCCTAAGATGCTCGTATATGAAAACCTGAAGAACGATAATGTACTGAGACACTTTAAACAGCGCTTCGCACAACTCGACACTCTCATCAAAAACCCAATCTGGGTGAAATCACCAGTCATCGCACTGGGACTCAATAATCAGCATCACGCTGATATCAACAAGACCGACTCTCTGTTCTGGTCGAAAACTGCACATGAGCACCTAGCGCTCAACAGACACAACGGTCTGGAAGTGACCGGACAGGTTTATGCCCGACCTGACTCGTACTTCGATTCTGATGAAGACGATGCAAAAGAGGTATCAAAATATAAGATGAAGGTTCAAGCCGAACTGGGTTGGAACATCATCAACTCGAAGTTCTACCAAGGCAAGGAGAAAAGAACAAAGATTGCTCTTGCCAATGAACTCGACCGCTTGCAAATAAAAAAGCGCCAAACTGCAGACATCTATGAAAAGGCAGCCGATGAGCTGACCGAACAATATAATTTCTATATCGGTACTGTCATAGCACACAGACTGGACAACCTCGACATCATGAACGAAGCGTACCAGTTTATGCTGGAAAAAGACCGAATCAGCAACGACAAGATGCTGAAAGTGATGAACGATAAGCTGGAGGCTGAATATGACATCTCCGTGCTCTGCACAGACAGAGATATCAGCAACAAGCCTATCTACCGCATCAAACCAACCAAGATTGTGGTAGACACAACAGCCCTCTGGAACCATCTGAACCAGGAAAGTCTGGATGCACGCATCATGATGGTGAAAGAACAGATTGCTGACAACGACAGCAAACTGACCAACTATTTAAGCACTACCCGACTCACTCCATTCGCAAGATGGTCGAGCTACTGGCAGAGCAACAACAAGATTTCGAACAATGCCGACGTGGGCGTGAGATTCACCATTCCTATCTGGAACGAAACGCCACGCAAACGACAGGCACTGGAGACCCAGAAGGAAATCATACGCAGCAGCCGCGGTACCGATGTGAAGGAAATAAAACAGTCGGTAGGCATCCTGCTCAAGAAGATAGACAACCTGAACAAGGCTATAGCCACCGAGGCTTTCCATATAGACCAGACCGGCAAATATATAGAAATGCGGCGGTTTGCCTACCAGAACCAGAAACAGGGCTACAACTATCTGATGCGTATGGACGAATATACGGGACTCCTGGAAAGTATGGAGCGTATGTACAAACTGATGCTTAACCGCGCACTCGCTATCATCAATATCGAGAAAGCCGTGAGCATCTATGACAACAACAACATCTTCAAAGAAATAGAACTTTGAATATAAGGAAACCAGAATATGAATGAATTCCAATATAATGGCACGCCACAAGAACAGGCGATGGCAGACTTGCTGAAGTCGCAGAGTCACCGCCTTGCCAGACAGCAGATCGTCTTTGCCCTGATCTTCCTGCTGGTTATCGTGCTTGCCGCCTACTATATTGTCACTCGTATGATATGGGCAACCTTCGACGGTTATATAACCCTCGATGAAAACCGTATCAGTGCCGTTGACGACATCTATATCCTTAAGGTGAACAAAGAAATGGGTGAAGTGGTGCATAAGGGAGATACGCTCTACTCTTATGTACTGCTAGGTAATATTGTGAACCAATACGACCCGAACATCCTGCCTTCAGCCGTAAAGGAGACTCACGACATGGAGGTACAGGCTAAACTCGCCCAGCAGGAGATTCCGGTGCTGCGTACCCGACTTGCCGAACTGAGAAAACAGAAAGCATCTGAAAGTTCGGACATCTACTACGGCCTTACCGACAACACCAAGCGAAATGCACTGGATGCCGAGATTGCCGAGGTAGAAGAGGAATTGAGAAAGCAGGCTAAGAAGGTGGAAATCTACGCACAGGCAAAGAACACCACCTATAACTTCATGAGCCGCAGAGGAGCCGGCAGAGCAAATGCTGCCATGCCTTACTCCAACACAAGCATCTACAACCCGGGACTGATACACTACTGCTGTGCACCAGCCGATGCTTACATCTCAAAAATCAATGCGAGCGACAAAACCCTGGTGTTCAAAAGCGAGGAGGTGATGGTTATCCAGCATACCGACTATGCAGACTGCCATCTGGGAGTAATCGCATACGTACCAAACGACATGGTGAAGTATATGGAAAGCCCTGACGATGCAGACATCATCATCAACAAAGACCTGGAACTGAAGGCTAAGTTGCAGATGGTAGGTCTGAGAGTAGAGGAAATACCAAAGCATCTGCAGAGTAACTTCTCGCATGATGCCAACGCAGTGGTTGCCGTATTCACCCTGAACCCTAACCAGAGAGTTCCGGCATGGGTAATGAGCAACAGACTGCCGGTAAGAATAAGAGTGAACAAGATTGGTGCCATGCTCGATCCGAAGCCACTACCGATGTACACCGTCCCAGTGGGCAAGAACGAAAACGTGAAGCGAAGCAACAGGTTTTCGAGCGACACCAATAATCATCAAGAACAAAAGAAATAAAGAATGATTGGACTTAGAAGAAACAAACGTGGAGATATGGTGCTCACCATCGATAGCTATATAGATATCGACTCGACACCGGACATCCAGCCCGACTACTTCGATTGTATTTACATCAATACGAAGAGTGAGCATGCGTTCCATGATATACTGTTTGGAGCCAGTCCAATCTTATCGTGGAAATGTAGCTACAAACCGATATTCGTCAATACGGCGGTATCGGGAAAGGAACAGATCATCGACTATATCGTCGATGCCTATGTGAGCGACATGAACAATGAAAAGGTATACGAGATTATTGACAGAATCAAGATGGCAAGACAGAAGTTTGGTGTAAAAAGCGAAACAAGCCATCCTACACAGCCTAACCAGCTCTTTGCCAATATTCTGAGATACCTGCTCTCAAGAGACCAACGAATCATGGGACACCGACTGCTGGAGAAATCGTCTTTGGGATATATCAACCCAATCTTCGAGCACTATCACAGTAGGGGCCTCTTCCATCTCAACGAGATGTTCATGTTCATCGACACTATGGTGGAGTTCGGATCACTGCGCATTCACCGCTTCCTGCTCAAGGAGCACCTCTGCCCTAAGTGCAACCACTCTCACCTGCTCTATACGGAGTGCTGTCCGAAGTGCGGAAGTTCGAACCTGAAGTTTCAGAACATCATCCACCACTTCAGCTGCGCCAACGTATCGCCGGAAAGCAGCTACAATGTGGGCGGTATGCTCATCTGTCCGAAGTGTCACAAGAAACTGCGCCACATCGGTGTTGACTATGACAGACCAGCCGTGGTATATACCTGCAACGACTGCGAGAACTCGTTTACCTCGCCTATCACCAAGGCAACCTGCTGCTACTGCCAGAGCACCTTTCCGGTAAATACCCTGGTGCCACGAGACATTGAGGACTACGAGATAACGGAAGAAGGTATCAGAACGCTGACCAGCGGCAACATCATGTTCAACAACATGGTGAACATCTATGATAACTTCATGGAATATTATCTGCTGATGAACCGACTGCGACGCCAACTGATGGAAACCTACCGCAAGGATGAACTCTCGGTCATGGTAGGCAAGATATGGATTATAGATGAAAACAAGGATACCGTAAAGATAAAGGAAAGCATACAGGGCAAGCTCTGTAGAATCTTCTCCAATCACAAGGTGTCTTACTACAACAATATCTTCTACGTATCCTCTACTCTCTATGAGCTGGGAGAAACGGTGGAAGAGGCTCAGCAGAAACTGAGCAAGGAGATGTCGGTAGCCATCAGAAAGGTGGCCAACTCGATAGAACCGGACGAGATTATCTGCAGCATGCTGGAAACCAAGACGAAGACCATCGCCAACAACTATGACGAGTTCTTCAACAAACTGCAATATGTGGATATGACTCCAGACGACTACTGCCGCTACTCAGAGGAACCTCTAATGAAGGAAGAAGAGAAATTGGTGCAGCCGCAGGAAGAGCTGCTTGATACGGAGCCGAAGAAAGATGAAAACGACAAGATACAGAAACGCATCGTGCTCTACAAGAAACTCGTTGACATCCTTGTCACCATCGCAGGTATACTCATAATCATGGCCCTCTTGGCGCTCACCGTGCTGAGATAAGCCATCAAGAAGAAAGGGAAAAGCGTATGTTTAGCATAGCAGAACATCTGAACGATTTCTTCGACTGGATCAGCACGCTATCGTTTAGCAGTATCGTGAATACCTACTGGTTCCTCTTCTTCATCGAGATGCCAAGATATTATATCCTGGAATATCTCGTAATCGGAAACCGACTGATGAAGAGAAACCGGATAGATAAAGAGAAAGAATATGCCAAGTACTTCCTGTACCGCGAGAATCCGCTTATCAGCATCCTCGTACCGGGAAAGAACGAAGGCAAACATATATTCAAAATGGTGAACTCGCTGGCTGAGCAAACCTACCGCAACTACGAAATCATCGTGGTAGACGATGGTAGCGACGACGACACCAAACTGATTTGCAACGACCTCTACCGAGCCGGGTATATCACCCACTACCTGAGGTTGGATACAAGAGGCGGTAAAGCTGCCGCCAGCAACTATGGAGCCCAGATGGCAAAAGGCAAATACATCGTATGTCTGGATGCCGACTCTTCGCTCGACCGTGATGCACTGGAGAAAATCCTACTCCCCTTCTACATCGATGGAATGGTGAAGGGTGTAGGCGGATGTGTGAAAGTGCTCAACTACAAGGAGACCATCTGCTCATCGCTGCAGGCTTTTGAATACCTGAAGCGAATACAGGTGGGACGTATCGTAACCAGCGAACTGGGTATCTACCACATCATTTCGGGAGCATTCGGAGCCTTCGAAAGAAAGACACTGAAGGAAGTGGGCTATTGGGACATAGGACCGGGACTGGACGGTGACCTGACACAGAAGATCCGCAAAGCCGGATATAAAGTGAAATTTGCCGAAGATGCCATCTGTATGACCAATGTTCCTACCAAATGGTACAAGCTGTATCATCAGCGCATCAGATGGTCACGCTCGCTCGTGAGATTCCGTCTCCGCAAGCATGCCGACATTCTGCTGCCTACCAAGAACTGGAGTATCCTTAACTGGTTATCCAACATGGAGAGTGTGGTTTTCGACTGCTTCCTCAATTTTCTGTGGTTGTGGTACATCATCAAGCTCGCCATCACGTTTAACACGCACATCATCGAGGTGCTGGCGCTGGGCTACTTTATCAGAGTATGCTTCTCACAGCTTACCTTCCTCCTGGTGCTGATGGTTTCAGAAAGAAAGAAAGACGTGTGGTTCCTCTACAGATACCTGCCACTGATGTCGCCTTATACAGGTTATTTCCTGCGTATCGCCCGTCTGTCGGCTCATCTGCAAGAGATCTTCTTCCGCCGTTCTTACAAGGACGCATGGAACCCTGAGAAGACTTCGCGCTATGCTCAGCTTGAAGGAATCTAAAAGACCCGAGTTACTTGCTGTAACGTACATACAGCAGGGAGCTCCCAATAAAAGAAATAACATTATAAAACATAAACAATATAGTATATGATAAACAAGTCTTTTGAGTTTAAGATTGGAGTAATAGGATTAGGGTATGTTGGTACTCCACTGGCATGCTTATTCTCAAAGAAATACGATACATGGGGTTATGACATCAAAGTTGAGAAGGTAGCCAAGTTAGCCAAAAGCACGATGGAAGACAACAGACCTGTATCCAAAGCGTTGGAACAGGGACTGAAACTGACCAGCAATATTGATGACCTGAAGAAGTGTAATGTGTATATCATCGCTGTACCGACACCGGTGAACAAATCGAACAAGCCAGACATCAGTTGCGTGCGCAATGCTACAGCTGAGGTTGGCAAGATCCTGAAAGAAGGTGATATCGTAGTCTACGAGAGTACCGTTTACCCAGGTCTGACAGAAGAGGTCTGCGCTCCATTACTGGCATCTACATCAGGATTGAAGTTGAACCAGAGTTTCTTTGTAGGCTTCTCGCCAGAGCGCATCAACCCGGGCGATACTGTTCATACCATTGAGAACATCGTGAAGGTTACCAGCGGTTCTCCACCCGAAAGAGCAGCCATCATCGACGGCCACCCGCGTTTCCCCCCCCGAACCGCCCCCAATCGCCGACAGCCTCTATGCTTCAGTACTTACTCATGGCACCTACAGGACGAAGAGTATCAAAATAGCAGAGGCATGTAAACTGATGGAGAACTGCCAGAGAGACATACAGATAGCCTTCTTCAACGAGATGGAAAAGATTTTTGACAAGATGAACATCAACATCGAAGACGTAACGGCGGCAGCTAGCACAAAATGGAACTTCGTGCCAGCTACTCCAGGACTCGTTGGCGGCCACTGCATCGCGGTAGACCCATACTACCTGATTAACAAGGCACAGGAGGTTGACGTGGTACCATCGCTGCTCTCTACAGCCCGCGAGGTTAACGAGCAGATGGCGGTATGGATGGCAGGAAAGATTAAGAATGCATCTGAAAGCAGAAAGTTCAAGGCTCCGGAGACTAACGTGCTGATTCTCGGCTTCTCGTTCAAGCCAGACAGCGATGATATCAGGAACACAAAAGTAGCCGATCTCTATATCAACCTGGTAGGAGCAGGTTACAAAACCACACTCTACGATCCATTGGTAGATGTAAAGGAAGTAAAAGAAGAATATAACATCAAGGTGACAGATGATCCTAAAGTTCTGGAAAAAGAGTATCAGATTGTGGTAATCGGTACTCATCACAAGATGTTCGACAGTATCGACATGAACAATCTAATCACTGATAAAGGATTCATATGCGACATCTACGGCATTCACAAGCCAAGAAGCTAGATTTTCAAGATCGGAAAGAACCAACATAAAACAGACCAGTGAAAAATGGAAAAGAACAAAGTACTAATCGTCGATGATATTTCAGAAAATATTGAAACCATCTCTGAAATGATAAAAGACTTTGACATCGACGTGAAAACTGCCAATGGCGGAAAAGAAGCCATTGAACTGATTGACTCATTCAAGCCGGACGTGATACTGCTCGACTTGATGATGCCAAATGTAAATGGGTGGGACGTAATAGACCATGTACGCTCTAAATACTCGAAAAGTGAAATGGTCATCATCGTGGTTTCTCTGTTAAGCAACAAGGATAATGTGGATGAATGCTACGAGCTTGGAGTAAACGACTACATCACAAAGCCTATCATCAAAGCCCGTCTCACCAGTTCGCTAGACGCTCATCAAAGCATTCTTGCAAGAGGCTAAATCGCCTCTTGCAAGACTGCTTCTGCATGAGCTATGCAATCACCAGTAGGAGGATCTATGCCTTCCAGCGGGTAGGCAATACCTAGTTTCTCATACTTGTAGATACCCATCGTATGATAAGGTAAGACATCTATACGCTCAATATTAGAGAGTGTTGAGAGGAAATCACGCAGCTGATAGAGGTATTCATCCTTGTCGGTAATACCTGGAATCAGGACATGACGAATCCATACCGGTTTGTGTATCTCGCTTAAATATCGTGCACAATCCAGTATGTTTACATTAGAATGGCGGGTGAGTTTACAATGCTCTTCATCGTTGATATGCTTGATATCAAGAAGAACAGTATCAGTGACGGCCATCAGACGCTCGAATTTATCGAAGAAAGCACCCTCTTTCCTAAATGGTTGCGCTGATGTATCAAGACAGGTATTGATGCCACGCTGATGGGCTTTCTCGAAAAGTTCGATGAGAAAGTCTATCTGCATCAGGGCTTCTCCACCACTTACGGTAATACCGCCCTTGTCACCCCAATAACTCTTGAATCGCTCTGCCTTATCCAGCAGGGCATCGGCACTCCACTCTTCTCCTACCCCCGTCTTCCAGGAATCCGGGTTGTGGCAGAACTGGCAGCGCATGGGGCAACCCTGCAGGAAAATCAAAAACCTGATGCCTGGTCCATCTACAGAACCAAAGCTCTCTATGCTGTGTACAAATCCTTTATGCATAACAATTAAGCTAAAAATGCCCGCTAAATATCCTCGGAAAGAAAATCTAGCGGGCAATATTTATTCTTCTAATTGATTAGAGTCTCTCGTGAGCCTGACGAGCGATTACGTCGAGCTGCTGCTCACGTGTCAAGTCGATGAACTTAACAGCGTAACCACTCACACGGATAGTAAAGTTCTGGTACTCTTCCTTCTCTGGATGCTCCATCGCATCCTTGAGCTTGTCGATACCGAATACGTTCACGTTCAGGTGGTGAGAACCCTGGTTGAAGTAACCATCCAATACACCTACCAATGTCTGGGCACGCTCCTCATCGTTGTGACCGAGAGCACCAGGGCTGATGGTCTGAGTATTAGAGATACCATCGAGAGCATACTCGTATGGCAACTTAGCTACTGAGTTCAATGAAGCCAAAAGACCGTTCTTCTCTGCACCGTAAGATGGGTTAGCACCTGGAGCCAATGGAGCACCGGCTGGACGACCATCAGGCATGTTGCTGGTGTACTTACCGTATACTACATTTGATGTGATAGTCAGGATAGATGTAGTAGGCTCAGAATTGCGGTATGTATGATGCTTCTTGATCATGTTCATGAAGGTCTTGAGCAACCATACTGCAATCTCATCAGCACGCTCATCATCGTTACCGTAACGTGGGAAGTCGCCCTCGGTCTTGAAGCTGAGAGGGAAACCGGTCTCATCACGAATGATGTTTACCTTGGCATACTTGATAGCTGAGATAGAGTCAACCACGTGGCTGAAACCAGCGATACCTGTAGCGAAAGTACGACGAACATCTGTATCGATGAGCGCCAACTCTGCTGCCTCGTAGAAGTACTTATCGTGCATGTAGTGGATGAGGTTCAATGTCTTCACATAAACGCCAGCCAACCAGTCCATCATATCCATGAAACGTGGCATGAACTCCTCGTATGTCAATACATCACCCTCAACGGCGCGATACTTAGGACCGCACTGCTCGCGTGTCTTTGAATCAACACCGCCAGATACAGCGTAGGTCAAGCACTTAGCCAAGTTGGCACGTGCACCGAAGAACTGCATCTCCTTACCTGTCTGTGTAGCAGATACACAGCAGCAGATGCTATAGTCGTCACCCCAAACTGGGCGCATTACGTCATCGTTCTCATACTGGATAGAGCTTGTCTTTACAGAGATGAGAGAAGCGTAGTGCTTGAATGCCTTTGGTAAGCGAGAGCTATAGAGTACAGTCAAGTTTGGCTCTGGTGAAGGACCCATGTTCTCCAATGTGTGGAGGAAACGGAAGTCGTTCTTGGTAACCATTGAGCGGCCATCCTGACCCATACCAGCTACTTCGAGCCCAGACTGGGTCGCCGGTGAAGAGCTCGTTGTAAGAAGGGATACGGGCGAACTTAACCATACGGAACTTCATGACCAAGTGGTCGATGAGCTCCTGAGCCTCATCCTCGGTAAGAGTACCCTCATTCAAATCGCGCTGGATATAGATGTCGAGGAATGTAGAGATACGGCCTACAGACATCGCAGCACCATTCTGAGTCTTCACAGCTCCGAGGTAACCGAAGTACAACCACTGAACAGCCTCGCGAGCGTTCTTGGCAGGCTGAGAGATGTCGTAACCATACAACTGAGCCATCTCCTTCAAGCCCTTGAGAGCCTTGATCTGCATAGAAACCTCTTCACGAAGTCGGATAACGTCGTCAATCATCTCACGGTCGCCCATGTTAGCGAGGTCGTTCTTCTTCTCCTCGATGAGAAAGTCGATACCATAAAGAGCCACACGACGGTAGTCACCCACGATACGGCCGCGACCGTATGTATCAGGAAGACCGGTAAGAATGTGGTTATGGCGAACGAGTTTCATCTCTGGAGTATAAGCATCGAATACGCCATCATTATGAGTTTTGCAATACTTGTGGAAGATTTCGTGGAGCTTCTCTGATGGCTGATAGCCATATGTTGTACAAGCCTGCTCCGCCATCTTGATACCACCGTAAGGCATGAAGGCACGCTTCAAAGGCTTATCTGTCTGAAGACCTACCACTTTCTCCAAATCCTTTGTACCTTCACCGATATAAGCAGCACCATAAGCTGTCAATCCTGAAACGATTTCTGTTTCCATATCAAGCACACCACCCTTGGCGCGCTCCTCCTTCTGGAGTTCCTTCAACATACCCCAAAGGGTGTTAGTTGCCTGAGTTGGTTCTGCAAGGAACGACTCATCGCCGTCATAACAAGTGTAGTTGTTCTGAATGAAATCACGAAGATTCACTTCACTCTGCCACATGTTTCCTTTGAAACCTCTCCATTCTGTTTTCATCATTTTGATACCTTTTTTTTATAAAGTTAATAATTATATATTTTGCACACACTATCTATTTTGAGTTGGTTTTACACCTATATATATATAGTAAAATTAAAAAGCCCGAACACGTTTGTGCCCGGGTTTTTAAGCACCTTTATTTGAAGGTGCGTATATCATGATGTTATCGTTCTTTCCAACAGCATCTGTTTTTCCTATATATCCTAAGTTAATTCCCACTTTTAATTTCATGTCTTTTAAATTCATTATTTGTAATTGTCTTGCAACAGTTTTGCAATGCAGGTGCAAAGTTACGACAATAAAATGAGAAAAGAGAAGAAAACTGAAACTTTCTTCTCTTATCTATGAAAAATCATCATTTATGAGTATCATTCTACTGATTCTCAAAAAAGTGATTGAGATTTTCGATGAATAATCCGAAACACTTGTCATGAATCTGACGTGTCATGGTAACAGGGTTCTCCGCATTCAGGATGGTACCGCTCATTGCCACACCGATGCCCAATTCTGCAAGCGGATCTATATCGTCTGGAGTCAAACCTCCGATAGCTACCATAGGCAGAGAGATTTTATTCTCCCTCATCTGCTCAATAATCTGGCGATAACCTTCTATACCCAACACCGGAGAGAGTTTCTCCTTGGTAGTAGTATAGCGGAACGGACCACAACCGATATAGTCAGCCCCCTGTTCATGCAAACGACGAATATCATCAAAAGTATTGGCTGTGCCTCCGATAATGAATTCATCACCCAGGAACTTACGGGCCTCATCAACCGGCATATCATTCTTCCCAAGATGTACACCATCTATCTGTAACTTCTTCACCAGTTCTACACGGTCGTCGAGGATAAAAGTTGCACCGGCACCCTCGCAAGCCAACTTTAACTTACGGGCTATAGGCTCAACCTCTTCATCGGTAGCACCTTTCATGCGAAGCTGAATCCAATCACATCCTCCGATAAGTGCTAGATAGGCTCCTTCGAGATAAGAGAAGCGTTCGTTCTGATGCGTGATAAACTGAAAGCTCGTCTGAAAATGAGCTAATGCTAAAGACTTGTTCATACGTACTATAAAATATAAATTCGCTTGCAAAGGTACTACATTCACACGACAAAATCCTACAATTTACCTTTTTTAAACTTCGTCATTTGAAAATGGGGAAAGTCTTCCTTTTTTTATTTTGTTTTTTTATACTTTCTTATTTTAATATATGAATACTTTTCTGTACCTTTGCACCATAAAACTATTTATTTTATGTTAACAGATATTGAAATAGCTAAATCGGTAAAATTGCGCCCTATCAATGAAGTGGCAGCAGAACTTGGAATTCACGAAGACCAAGTGGAAAACTACGGCCGTTACATCGCTAAGATTACTACGGCCAGAATTGACAGAAACAAGTTTAAGAACCATCACCTCATCCTCGTTACCGCTATCAGTCCTACCAAGGCTGGTAATGGCAAGACCACCGTATCCGTGGGTCTCGCCCTGGGTATGCAGAAGATTGGCAAGAAGGCTGTAGTGGCTCTTCGCGAACCATCTCTGGGTCCTTGCTTCGGCATGAAGGGTGGTGCTGCAGGTGGCGGTTATGCCCAGGTTTTGCCTATGGATAAGATTAATCTCCATTTCACTGGCGATTTCCATGCCATCACAGAGGCCAACAACATGATCTCTGCCCTTCTGGACAATTACCGTTTCCAGCACGAAGCAGAGGGTTTCAAACTCAAGAAGATTCTTTGGCGTCGCGTCATGGATGTGAACGATAGAGGCTTGCGCCGCATCATCACCGGTATAGGAGATAAGAACGGCATCGAGACAGAGTCTGGTTTCGATATTACGCCAGCTTCTGAGATTATGGCTATCATGTGTTTCGCAACAAGCATCGATGATCTTCGTCGCCGTATCGATAATATTCTCCTGGGCATCACCGAGGATGACAAGCCATTTACCGTAAAGGATATGGGTGTAGGTGGCAGTATCGTAGCTCTTCTTCTCGATGCTTTGAAGCCAAATCTGGTTCAGACAACAGAGGGTACACCGGCATTTGTTCATTGCGGTCCTTTTGCCAACATTGCTCATGGCTGCAATTCCGTCATGGCTACTGCTGCTGCTCTTGAGTATGGCGACTATGCTATTACAGAGGCAGGATTCGGTGCTGATCTCGGTGCAGAGAAGTTCTATGACATCAAATGCCGCAAGACAGGTTTGCAACCAGACCTCACTGTTCTCGTTGTTACCCTCCAGGCGTTGAAGATGCATGGTGGTGTAGCTCAGGAAGATATCAAGAAGCCAAATATCGCAGGTATGGAAGCCGGTTACTGGAACCTCGACAAGCACGTAAAGAACCTGCAGAGCTTTGGTCAGACTGTAGTGATTGCATTCAACAAGTTTGCAACCGATACAGATGAAGAAATTGAAGTATTGCGCAAGCATTGCGAGGAGATGGGTTGCGGTTTCGCCGTAAACAGCGCCTTTGCCGAAGGCGGAAACGGTGCCATTGAACTTGCCAACCTCGTAGTGAAGACCATTGATGAGCGTCCATCAGCCCCTCTCTATTTTGCTTACGATGATAACGATAGCGTTGAGGAGAAGATAGAAAAGGTTGCATTCAATCTTTACGGAGCAGGCAGCGTGACATTGAGCGATTCTGCCAAGGCGATGATTGAAGAGATCAAGAAACTGGGTGCTGAAAAGTTCCCTATCTGTATTGCCAAGACTCAGTACAGTTTCTCTACCGATGCCAAGGCATACGGTCCTACAGATGGTTTCGAACTCCACGTTCGCGACATCACCGTAAATATGGGTGCCGAGATGATTGTAGTCATCGCTGGTCCTATCATGCGTATGCCGGGCTTACCAAAGAGCCCACAGGCTGAGCGCATTGATGTAGTAAACGGTGAGATTACTGGTCTTTCTTAAACACTACAGATTTCACAGATTCTTATAAAAAAGCCCAGGGCGTGATGTCCTGGGCTTTTTCATTTATCTCATACTGAATTCACAACCACAATATAACTGATTATAGAATTCATTGATTCTCAAGAGTTCACCTCGGCGATTCTGCAAACCGCCCTTCCGCCAATTCATATCCCACCATTCTACATCAGGATAAGCCTCAACGGCAAGATGACCGGCAGTATCTATCTGCCTGATATTCTTCCAGCGCGAAGATGCCAACGTGGTAGTAAGAAGGTGAAATCCATGCTCCTGCGCATACTTGGCTGCATGAGAGAGGCGGAACTGAAAGCAGACAGAACAACGGCTGCCACGCTCGGGCTCATCCTCTAAACCCTTAATAACAGAAAGCCACTCATGATGATCATACTCATCCTCTACATAAGGTACATTCTGGGCTTCCAGAAATCGTTTCAGTTCATGTTTGCGTACATCATACTCCTGCTGAGGATAGATATTACTGTTACTGAAATATACAGTAGGCTTCATACCATTACGAAGCATACATTCTACGATAGCCGCCGAACAAGGTGCACAACAGGCATGCAACAAGACAGCCTGACCTTCAGCCTTGCTTCCATCCGGGAGAGTAAGTTTTACGTATTTATATTGTTCTTCTACAGGAATCTTCATTATTATCAATATTAAATATAAAATTTAAAATGTGAACAGCTACTTCTGATGTGAAGTATTTTCGCCTTGTTTCAAAAAACAAATGGAGTACAATCTCACGACACCCCCCATTTGCCCAAATATATGCGAAAACTAGTGCAAAGGTACAACATTTATTCGAACCACCAAATTTTTAACACGTTTTTTTCATCACAATGGTTCAAGCGGCTAATATTTAACTATATGTTAACACTTAAACACCAGTTTCGTTATCTTTAAGAACTATAAATCACGTTTCAGCGTGATAACTGTCAGTTCAGGCCATGCGCCTAGGCGGAAAGGGAAAGAACCACCAATACCCGATGATACATAGAGCATCTGCTCACCAATCCGGTAAGCTCCGCCCCACTCTTTGAAAGCCATGCGGGCAGGCGTCCATTTACCTATTTTCAATTGTCCTGCATGCGTATGTCCCGCCAGAGTAAGTTGTATCTTCTTACCAACTACTTCTCTGCGCCAATGATGAGGATCATGACTCAAGAGGATTTTAAACATATCTGGATTCAACCCCTTCATCGCTTTCTTCAGATTACTGCGATTGGTGAAAGGAGGCTGACCGGGATTCTCTACGCCTATTACAGCGATAGATGCCATACCATGACTCACCACATGATGTTCGTTCATCAGCTGATGCCACCCCAGACTTTCCTGATAACCATAAAGCATACGGCGGTTTCTCTTCAAAGCGCCAATAGAATGATTGTTGCCATATTCACAATAATCATGATTTCCCCAGATAGAATAGATGCCATCTGACGCATGAAGCTGCCCCAGCGTATCCAGATAAGGCTCCACTTCGCTGGCTTGGTTATTGACCAGATCGCCCGTAAAGAGAATCATATCGGGTTCTTCATTGTTGGTCGCATCCACCACCTTCTGCACGAAATCATTGCCGGGAGGAAACGAACCGAGATGAAAGTCGGTAATCTGTACCAGACGGTAACCATCAAAATAAGGTGGCAAATCGGGCGAGGTAAAGGTAATATGTTTCAGTTCTAACCGCTTCCAACCCTCTATAAAGCCGAAGGCAAACCACCCCATTACACCCAAAGCTGGAATCAGAGCAAAAAACCAAGGAAGAAATGCATCGAACAGGATGAAGACAACCTTAGGGAATGCCGAGAAAAGTATGGTAGTAAAGAGTACACGGACTGACAACTTATGGAAGAACCCCATCTGCAACCCCACTTCGGCAAGAACAAGTAACAACGAGGGAACCCACCATAAGATGGCTAGCAGCAAAGGCCACTCACTCACCCCGATGTGCCAAAGCCAGAAGTCGGGCATGAATGCCAGAACCGACATGACTACTATATAGAATATGGATCTTAATACCTTTTTTAATACCTTCTTCATTGTTTTTCTTTATAACTGGGTACAAAGGTACGATAATTCATAGACAATACAAAATAAATTTAAATATATTTTCAATGTTTTGTTATTTGAGAAGATTGCATTATCTTTGCATAAGAAAAATTAAATAAAATGGCACGACGACTAAGAAAAAAACGCATAGCAATCATATTGCTTACCTTTACAGCAATCGTAGGATGGACTACACACAGCTGTGTATCTCGCTGTACATCAGCATCAGATAAGAACAAGGCGGCAGATTCGCTCCCTAAGGTTCACATCAACGATTCCATCTCAAATGCCCTGACAGAGGGGAAGGAATATCATGAGATGGACTCGGTAATAGAAAGGTATCTCAAGAGATGGGAAATCAATGGAGCCCAACTCGTCATCACCCGCAACGACTCGCTACTCTATGCCCGCGGATTCGGAATGGCGGATAAGGAGCGAGGCATCAGAATGGAGCCTAACATGCTGATGCGCTTCGCCTCTGTATCGAAACTGATTACAGCCGTAGGTATCATGAAGTTGCAGGAGATGAAGAAACTCAAGCTGAACGAGAAGGTGTTTGGCGAAAAGGGAATCCTGCGCGATACCGTTTACAACAACAGTATCAAGGACAAGCGATATTACGACATCACCGTAGAACAGTTGCTGCGCCATCAGGCTGGTTTCAACAATTATGCCGGTGACCCGGTATCTTCCACCCGCTACATCATGATGCAGAACCATCTCAAAACGCCACCTGATCACCCTACCCTGCTCAAGATTCTCTTGAAGCGCCACTTGGGCTATACTCCTGGCGAAGGCAAATGCTACAGCAATCTAGGCTACATGATTCTCTCCATGATTATAGAAAAGAAGAGCGGAATGAAATATGAAAACTTCATGCAGAAGTATGTGCTCCACCCAGCCGGCTGCTACGACATGCATATTGCGGGAACTTACTTAAAGGACCGCAGACCTAACGAGACGAAATACTACATGCATGGAGGAAGTATTCCGGTATACGAATATAACAACAGCGGCAGACTGGTAGAGAAATGCTATGGCGATACCGACCTTCCACGTCTCTCGGGTGCAGGTGCCTGGTGTGGTTCGACTGCAGAGTTGAGCCGCTTTATTGCCAGCATCGATGGTTTGCCACATGTCAAGGATATCCTCAGTAAGAAGAGTATCGAGTTTATGACGCGCGAGCAGGCTGACCACCAATACTCTATCGGCTGGAACTATACACCAAAGAGCAACAAACCATGGATTCGTACAGGTTCGCTGGCTGGCACATCAGCCATCGTCTTGAAATATCCGGATAACCAATGCTGGATTCTCATCACGAACACATCTACATGGAAGGGACATGGTTTCTCTAACGATACAATGGCTTTCTTCGAGAAACTGAGAAAGAAATATATGGCAAACATGCCAAAGAAAGACTTGTTCTTATAAAACCAGAAAGAGGGTGAATCATTTACTTATGATTCACCCTCTTTTTATATTAATGATATGTTGTCTGAAAAGATAATATATGTTGTTAGAAAATATAACATAAGTTTTTGAGATAGTTAGTATCTCCGGTCGCACAACAGCTGTTGTGCGCTTGCATAACAGCTGATATGCGCATGCACAA
>ERZ779835.121-NODE-121-length-19297-cov-3.260992_pt1 | contig 19297 bp, 36 predicted proteins | sample MGYA00511382_ERZ779835 | MGnify/ENA primary metagenome ERZ779835 (study PRJEB29588, sample SAMEA2150814) | human gut metagenome | biome: human gut; feature: human-associated habitat; material: faeces | place: Denmark | collected 2008/2010 ... | reverse complement strand
AATATTCAGCCGTTGCGCTGAAAGACGGACGTACACTCGTACTCGGTGCTCCCGAAAAGCTGACCTGCAATATTTCCTCCGATGTTATGCAGTTAATGAAAAAAGGACGGCGAATCCTCTATGTAGGTATCTGTAACACCAATGAGATAACACCCCGCAACATTACTCTTGCCGGTAAGATTGTCCTTTCCGATGTCCTTAGGAAAAATGCGTCGGAATCCGTTAAATATTTTAAAAATCAGGATGTAGAAATTAAAGTCATATCCGGTGACAATCCGGTTGCCGCTTCCTGCATCGCAGGTCAGTGTAGTATTAAAAATAATGATAATTATAAAAATGAAATATTCTAAATTATTTACATTATCAATATATTTTTTTGCTCTTTCTTCAGTTGTTATTCCCAACGCATCAGAGTATTGTGCTTTTAAATTCTTCCACTCATCAATATTATTATACTTCATTTCTTGAAATTTATCAAATGTTTTAGGCATTTCATCACCTAAAATGTCCTTGTATCTATTATATTGCTCATAATCCGATGATTTATTTTTATTCATTTTTATATCTGTTTCAAATGCCTTTTTTGTAGCTGGGTCTGAATAAACATATTTTTCTAACCATTCCTTATAAGTAATATTTCTTGGAACATAATAGGTTTTTCCATCAGTATTTCTTGCTGCCCTTTCTCCAAATTCAAATTCATCTTCGAAGTATGGTCCCGTTGTTGTTCTACATCTTACATGAAACGGTGGGGCCGTAATTCCTATTTTCATATCTTTCATTTCATATACTGTGCCATCTATTTCTCTACATATATCTGATGTTCTTGAATCTAATGTTGCTATGTTTATATACTTTTGTACCCCTAACTCATTAAAACATTTTTGCCTTGATGCACTTGAGAAAAAAGCAGATTCTGTCATTACCAGTGTTCCAGCCTTATTCTTACTAACATTAAAATCCTTTGAGATTTTATCTATTACTTTATCTGGTGGATTTCCCAAAATTATTGATTGTGTCAAATCTGTTTGTAATGTTTTAATTAGTGCTTTTTTATTTTTCCAAATTCTATCAGAAAATGTTTGTTCATCTGTAGTCCAGGGTTTAGATATTATACTTTGTATTATGTCTAAATTTAATGTTGCAAATTTAAATGCTACATTTGAACCCTTTTGGAGCTCATAGGCTGTTTTATAGTAATTATCTCTGTATGTTTCTAGTATAAAATCATTTGTATTATTGCTTTCATCATAATACAACTTTTCAACTTGTTGTTGTATTTGTAATTCTAATGCCTCTAATCTAGAAATATGTATTTTTGAACTTGCATTTTCCAATTGCTTTTTCCAAATTAGATCTATTCCATTTTCTTCTCCATATTTTATATATTCTTGTACATCCCAGTTCAGTTCTTTCAGTTCATCACTATTCAGCCACTTTTTTGCTTCCTTTAAGCTAATTTGATTATTTACTGCAAATCTTACTAACCAATTATTTATTTCTTTTTTTACGGTGCTTAATGCCTTATCGTATGTTTCTTTTAATTCTGTAATATATTTAGCCTCATTCAGCAATTGTGCTTTTTCAAGTTCTTCAAATCTTTTAGTCCAATATTCTGCATTATTTCCCATTATTTATCACCAACTTTTGAACTTCCATCTTCTGTTTTGTTCCCTAATTCCTTTATTATTTTGTTATAATCACTTTCATTTTTTTCCGCTTCTGCTTTTTCTTCTTTATCTATCTTTTCTTTTTCATCTTCAACATCATTAACATAAGGATGTCTTGATAATATTGTATCTTGACTTAACATTTCTATACTTGCTTGGCAATTTTCTATTAGTTCTTTTTCATTTACAGTCATTGTTTTATTAAATACATATTCTACTTCTTTATCAGAATAATCTTTGCCTGTGCTCATTTCAACCCAATTATTATAGAAAAACATAAAATATTCCAAACTGCTTTTAAATTCTGTTTCTATGTTACTACAGTCTAAATCTAGGTCAGCATATAATTGTTTTAATGCTACACCAGACTCCTGTGTTCCAAATTTTTCGCTTTGAGTATCAACGCAAGAGCCACCCTCATAAATATCTTTTCTTAATTGTTCGATAAAACTTTTAAATGCTTCTATATTTAAAGTTATATCTTTACGATCGTATTCTCCATCAGTATCTAAAAATACTGTATTATATGTTGCTAGATTTTTTTGAAAAGTTCCTGCTTCCGACTGATAATTTTTTACAACATTAACTCCATCTGGTGCTTCATAAATTGAATCTCCTGTTCTAGAGCATAATTCATCGTAACAATCAATAAGGCTTTTCAATAAATGAATTAGTGGCATTTCATCTCCATTATACTTGAAATATATGAAAGGTATCTTTTTCCATCTTTGTGGTTTTCCATCAAGTTCAAAATGTGCAACAATACTTGTTCCTTCTCCATCTTGTCCAATTACTAACTTACTTCTCTTGTCTACTTCTTCCACATCTTCTTGTAATGTAGAACCATCATAAATATAATATCTTACACCCTCTAAATCCCAATATTCTACTTTTGTTTTCTTTTCTCTTTCTGTTTCACTTGTATATACTTCAACTTCATATGTCATTATAATTGCATCTAATATTTCGTGTTCTTCATCTTGCCATAATGGTATAATTCTAGTTGCATATCTTAACCTTGCTTTTAAATCTCCATTTTCATCGATATATATTTGCCACCAAGCAATTCCTCTTTTTACTGCTTCTATTAGTGTATATTTTAGTCTTTTATGCATTTTATTGTTAAATAAATCTTTCAATAAGTCCTTGTATTCTTCATCTTCTTTTTCATTTTTGGCTAGAACCTGTTTTATTGTTGGCTTTTTTCTTAAAAGATATCCCGCTTTTTGGTTTATCATTTTATATATAATCGGATGTTTTAGTTTATAGTTTTTTGCGTGTGGTGCTACTTGTTCTGCTCCATTTTCTGCAATAATAATTCTTTGTTTATCTTCAATATCACCTTGATTTTTGTAGTATTTACTTCCTTCTACCATTTCCTTAAATGTATCTGATTGCTTAAAATCATCTATTTGTAAATCTATAAATTTTGACAATACCAGACCTTTTTTTGCTCCTTCTGCTATTATCATTTTTATTCTATCCATCTCTGTTATCATTATTTTTCTCTCCTTACTGCACAAAATATGCTCCCCTTTTCTTATTAGGGTATAATGTTTGTAATAAGTATCTTAATGCATCTAATGCGTGATCATTTTGTTTGACTGGTTTATCCTCTCCTTTTTCCTGTGCCTTTTCGTCCCAAATGTATGAATTAAATTCTCTTATTATATTAGGACACTTTTCTTCAACAATATGGATTCTTTCTTCATCTAACCAATTCAAAACTAAATTTATACCATCTATAACCGCATTGTCTGCTTCCTTAACGGCTATTTTATTTTGCTTAAATAAATTAATTAAAGATGTAGCACTTGGATCTATAATAACCTTTCTAATTTCCAAATCTCCAATTAATTTTTTATAATCATTTAAAAACATTGTGTCAGTCTTTGTTATTTTTTCTTCCTGTCCTTTTTTGTTCTTTTTAGTTCCTTTATTGTAATATTCATCTAATATCCATACTTGTGGCTTTCCATCAATATATTTTATTCCACATAATAAGAATACCTGTGGATTTGTAATTCCATAGTCTGATGATACATAAAAGAAATCAAACTTTTTAGGAATATCTACAGGTTTTATGCAATGCTTAATCTTATCAAAATTAGGATATATAATACCTTCAGCAAGTACCCACAACCCCAATATAAATCTTTGAAAGAAAACTCCTACAAACATTTTACGATATCTTTCTTTTGTTTCCTCATCAAGACTTGGATTATCATCCATTGTAAAATGTAAATGTAATATATTTTTTTCTTTCTTTTTATCAATCCATTCAACTTTAAACCAATGATTTGGTCCTTCTGGGTTGCAGTTAAACCAGTATTTTGAACCTTTTACAGAGCATCTAGCAAGTGCTTGGTTTACGAAAGATTGTGGCATCAATGCAACTTCATCTAAAAATACCCCTGCAGCAGTAATTCCGTTGTACTAAATCTTGTGATCTTTCGTCCTTACCACCAAAGATATAGAAATAATTTATTATTTCTCCTTTGGATATTTCACACATATTGTCTGCACGCCTATCTTTTATTTTATATCCCTGTGCTCTTAACATTAGCTTCAACCAAAAAAGAACATTCCTACGAAATGCTCCTACTGTTTTTCCTGCCAATATAAAATTTTGTCCATTAAATCTTGTCATTGCCCATAAAACAAATGATAATGACATACATAATGTTTTACCTGCTCTAATACTTCCATCTGCAATAATTCCATTTTTATCTTTTACTGGACTTTTATCTGTCCACCAGGTCAAAATCTTCTTTTGTTTTAAACTAAATGGCTTAAACTTGAATAATGTACCATTCTTTATTTTTTTTCTTAAAGTAATAGCATTTTGCATTACTTTGTTTCTTAGATTAGATATTCTTTCATCAAAACTTTTACTATTATTCTTCAGTGTAATCATTCCATGCACCTTCTGTCGAATCGTTTAACGCTTGTATAAAACTGTCATCTTTCATATCTTCATTATTTGAGCTATCATCCTTTGCTGCTTCCATTTCTAATCTAATCAAATCTAATTCAAGTTTTCTATCATCAGTTTCTATTTTGTGATAACTATCAATATATCGCCTTTTGGCCTCTTGCACTCTTGTAAGTGATTCTTCTAGTCTTTGAATAATATTTGTTGTACTTTCTGCTTCAGTTGTTGTAGTTGATCCATTGCTTTTGTATGAAATATTTTTTGATGTACTTTTAGACATTCTCACAATTGTTAAATCTTTGCCTTCTTTTACATTTTTTATCCTCTGCATCATTCTTCTTTCTCGTATAGATAGCATTTTTATTTCTGACATTATTTGATATTTCTTATCGTATAGTTCTGTTTGTTTCATAATAGCCTTTTCTTCATCTGTCAATAGGTCATCATATATTGTTTCATATTCTCCAGTTTTTAATGCTCTAGTATTTCCTTTTTCTGCTCCTGGTCCACCCTTATTTCCTTTTGCATTTTGATTTCCTTTCTTTACCTTACTTAAGTTGCTTTTTCTTTTCCAATTTTTCTTTTTTACTAAATAAAGAACTTCGTTATAAGTGACATCATGTTTTTGTGCTATTTGTTTATAGGTTTTTCCTGCCATATAGTCTTTTTTTATTTTAGAAATTTTGTTATTATCATCTATCACATCATATCACCCACCTACCTTTTCAAATATTTATTCCATTACCTATTTGTAATAATTCATTTCTTTTTAACCTTGTATTAGTAAAAGATGGCTCCCAGGTAGCATATTTTTCATCCTGTGGAATTTTTATAATATTGCCTTCTTCTATTAGATCAACTGCTTTACAAATCATTTCTACACCTATTGGGAATATTTCTCTCCATAAATCGTGATAGTTCCATTTTCTATCAACAAATAATGTTTTTTGAAGGAATATATCTCCTCCATCTACACTATCATCAAGCCAAAATACTGTTGCTCCTGTTATACTGTCATTCATAGCAGTGGTCCACCTAACAGCATCTTGTCCACGATGTCTAGGTAACAATGAAGGATGAAAACCAATAGCTCCATATTTTGCTTTTTCAATAATTTTAGTTGATATATACCAATGTGAATGTGCTGCAATTACAAGGTCTGTTTCTTCAGGTATATCCCTAGAAACTAATCTATCACAATCGCTTATCACAGGTATTCCTAGTTTTATTGCATATCCTTGCATTTTATCATAGTATTTTTCTTGTGGTGGTGGTGCTACACCAACAATATTGTGTCCCTTTTCATATAATGCTTTTAGGACTTCTTTTCCAAAACTTTTTTGCCCACATATAAATATATTCATAATTGCTAACCCCCTATATATTTAAATCCCTGTACTGCTCTAAAATGTCCACCGTATCCAGATGCACACGCATTTGCTTCTCCACCATTATGTCTTTTTCTTGATTTCATAATAGATTTTGAACTTCGTGTTTTATTTCCACCATACAAATTCGCACTTGTTTGCACCCATTTTTTACTTTTTCTCAATGCCATACATAACTGTGGATGCGATGTATGAAAATAAGTTGGAAATTTTTTATTGCATCTTCCGTTACCTTCTAAATGATATTGTGCTATCCATTCTAAAAACTTCATTCCAACACCTGCACCTTGCCATTCTGGCATAGTAACTAATCTTGTTGCTCTGTATCCATTGGATGTAAAAAAAGGAGCAACTGCTACATGACAAGCTAGTTCTCCATCTACAACCCCTATAAAATACTCTGCACAAGGCGGCATAGGTAAATTTAAATAATAATGTGGCTTAAAATATTTCCAGTAACTTTGGTTGACCTTGAAAACTTGGAGGTCAATTTTAGGTCTTTGCCTGGCCAACCCACGCTCAAATACTTTTGTTTTTGTATCAAATACCCAGTCCGGTTTGACCCAATCTAAAATATCATAGTGTGGGGTTAACAACACCACCTTCCCATTTGGATTCGTTCTTCTCCAAGCTTTTTGAAATGCTTGTGAACCTATTTTTGCTATTTGTCTATCAATTACAGATGTAAACTCATCTATAACCACTTTTTCTGGTTTTTCACAAATTAGTCTTGCTAACCCTGCTCTAAATTGTTCCCCATTTGATAATACCCTAAATGGTCTTAACCAGGCAGGTACATCACCTAACCCAACATTTGCTAACGCTCCTGTGACCTCATTGAAATCACCATTCGGAGCAATTTCATCAATTATTGGTCTATCTGTGGCCCAGCCTTTTGTATAGTCATATATTAAGTTTTCACCAAATATAACTTTTCCTATACTAGACTTTCCGCTTCCAGAAGGGCCAACTACAACTCCAATTTGCCATTCTCCAGATAAATCTATTTCTGCTTCCAAATCAAAATTACAACCATTTTCTGCATTAAACAATGATTTAACCCTTGCTGCTCTATAACTATTGAAATCTTGAACTCGATTATGAATTTCTATTTTTGTTTTGTTATCCATTATGTTGTCACCACCTTACATTCATAACCTTGGTCAAGTAATTTGTTATATACTTTTTCTTGGTCTTCTTCATTTTTGCATATTACAATTACTCCATATTGTTCCTTATAATTAAAACTGCTTTCACTTGAAGTATTCACTTCGTTTTCCAGTTCTTCTTCAAGTTGTTTTATATCAAACTCAAATTCCTGCATATCAATATTAGATATTTTTGCAAGTTCTTCTTCCAAGATATCAATATCAAATCCGGTATTCATAGTTAGTTTATTATGGACTAGCATATATGCTACTTTTTGTTCTTCAGATAAATGTGTAAGTTTTATAACCTCTATTTCTTTTAGTCCCATATCTTTTTGTGCCAGGTATCTTCCTTCTCCTTCAATTATAAAACCTTTTTCATCAATAGCAATTGGATCATTGTTTCCAAATTCTTGAATTGATTTCTTTATTTCTTCAATTTGTTCTGCTGTGTGAATTTTAGCATTATTAGGATATACCTTAATACTATCAATACTTACTTTTTCAATTTTCATATTCTCATCCTCCTAAATTGCAACAGTCTTTTTTATTGTGATTTATGTTGCTTTTCCAATATTCAAAATGTTCATCTACATCTTCACATACACTTATTTGCTCAAAGCCTGTGATTTTCTGTAGATATTGCTTTTTAATGCTTAAAGGCAAATGTTCATATCCGGCATGTTTTACTGTATATTTAGAATAATCTATATCAAACCATTGTTTTATCCAATGATTCACTCTTAAAAACTCTATTAAAATCTTATTGCATTTGATGTTATTCAATATATCAAAATCTATATACTCATAAATAAAAGGGCTTAATCTTACTTGAACATCAAACCCATTTTTATATAATTTTTCAATAGCTTCTATTCTTTTACTAGGGACTGTGGCTTTTTCATATTTTACTGATTTACTATCATCTGTGGTAGTAACGGTAATTTGAAAATGGGCCAAATCCTTGTCGTAAATTTTCAAATATTCATCATTCGCAACAATACTTGATTTTGTGACTATTAAATATCCAATTCTTCTTTTGTTTAGATATTTAATAATTTTATAGGTTATCCTATTGTCCAACTCTATTGGTTGGAAACAGTCTGTCATTCCTCCAAGTCTTACTATTGTTCCTTTCCTTAATTTATCAATTTTCCTTTTTAGCTTTTCAACATTAGCGACGCTTGGATTTTTAGGATTCCACAAACCTCTAAAGCTTAATAGGGATTTTGCATAGCAATACTTACAGTCGTGGCTGCAACCGACATCCGATAAGTATCTAATCTTATAGGATAATTACACTTGCTGCCTTCATTTCCGCCTACTTCCTTATAAAAGCTCTTAAATTGTTTCAATAATACTCCTTTCTCAAAATAAAAAAAGACCTATTATGGTCTTTTAGGGGATTGAATATTTTGTAATTTATATTTTTTCACAATATCATTATAGTTCCTTGATTATGACATGTCAAGGACAAATTATGGACAAACTTACATTGTATTATTAGAACATTTTTCTTATACCATCTATTCCAAACATAAGTATTGCTATTTCTTCAATTGCAGTATTTTGATCTCTACTAATTTGTCTTTCACTAATGTGATACTTTTCGGACATACTTTTTGTTTTTGGTTTCTTATCTCCTTTTATATATAGATCATCAATAATATGAGCTCTCCTTATTTTTTCTGTATTATTACTGCTTTCAGCTTCATATATATAAAATTTTATAATTCTTTTTATATGTTCTATAATAATTTCTGTTCTTTTTTTAGATGCTAATATAGATTGAACTACAGTTACTTCATCAGATGTCGTACAATATAATTTATCTAATACCTCATCAACAGTCGCTGTTTCTAGTTCACATTCAGTCCATGTTGCCTGCTGACAAGCATTTAAAAATCTTCTATAATTTTTTATTAGAAGCCTGGTATTTTTTAATTTTGTATCATATGTTATTTTTTCTCTTAATCTTTCCTCATTTCTTGCCCTTTCAATTCCTTTTTCAATTCCCTTCTCTACTGCAGAATTTATTAGTTGTTCTATAACACCTAATATTTTGCTTTCTTTTTCAGATATTTCAATTTTTCCCATACAAAACCTCTCCTTCTAGGTAAACTGTATGCTTTGTGCTTTAGTAAATTATAATTCTCTATTTTTTATTCTATAATACAATGTTTCCTATTTATTTTATATACATTTTTAATGCTCTTACTAATGTATCTAGAGCTTCAATATATCCATAACTATCAGTACCATCTTTTCTTACTTGAATATATTGTTTATCTTTTATTTTTCGTTTTAATTCATTTGTCTTTGTTATTGCTTCCTTTATCTCCACTTTCTTTTTGTTTCTCCTTTTCTACTGGAACACTTAAGTATAATTGTTTATCAGCATAATTCTCCCAGTATGGTGTGTCTGTAAATGTTACTTCATAAAATAAATTATTGGTATTTCCTAATACTGATTGATAGCCATTTAAAATTCTCCATTTTTTTCTTGTCTTATCCCACAGTGGTCTGCCTATCAACATTATAATTTGAAACCAACTCAACATTTGCTGCGATTCATCTTTGTTTTTCTTTTCTACTTTTTCTTGATTTTGCTTTTTCATTTGTTATATTCTCCTTTCTACATTTGTTTTCTATTTCAATATTTATTAATTTGTCTATTCTTTCTTTCTCTTTCTTTATTGCTTCATCTAATATCAATTTCATTGTATATACAGATATCTCTAGTTTATCCTTATTTTTAGCAATAAAAGGCTCTGAATACCCATACCAATGTTTTGTTTCTATTCTAAATCTTACATCTTCTGATTCAGTTGTTTCCACTCGATGTTTTATTTCTTTCAGTTCATTTATTGACATCTGATGTAGTGCTATTGTATTACTAATCTTTTCGTTCATTTTTGCTGTTCTCCTTTCTCAATTTTTCTAATAACTGAATCCAACACACTTTGTCGCACTCATCTCCATAACTTATTGGATTTTCTATATCTCTTATCATTACTTGCTTATCCTTTTCAGTTAGTAAGTGTAAGTTACTGCCTATAAACGCACAGGTCCATTGCACAATATATGTTTTTCTTCCTAGTGCATATCTTTCTGCTCCAATTAGCATTGCACTTATATCTTCAATTTTTCCATTTAATTTTATTTGCATATAATTAAGTTTTTGTGATTTTATTTTTTTTAATTTTTCTAATTCTTTTTTTAGTTTAATGTTTTCTTTAAATGTATCTTCTGCAAGTTTTTCTTTTGTTATAGTTAAATCAGCTGTTGCCTGTTCTTTTCCATCATATACACCTTTTAAATAAACAGTTGTTAAATCTAATTTATTTTCTTTAAAATAATCTAATAATTCTTTTAATGATTTCAAATCCTCTAAATCTAATATTGCACTTACATTTCTATCATTTTTCTTTATTTCATCTTCAGATAAACTAACTATTTCCATAAGATTTTTTATAGATTTTTCTAGCAATTTAATATTCCCCCTTTCCTATCTTTTTCTCTAATATTTCATAACTTTTTTTAAATTTTTCAAATTCTTTACTATTCTCAAATATCTTTCCACTTTTTAGATCATCTAGTAAATGTCGTCCTTCTTTTCCTATTTGCTGCTGATATTTTCCATCACACCAGTAATATTCACTTGTATGTTGATGTCCATCGTATAAAACTTTATTCTTGTTTCCTACATCACATACTAGAGTTTCATTTTGTAGTGTTCTAGCTCTTTTACAATTATCACATTTTTCAATACAATCCATTATTTTTCTCCTTTAAAAATCATTTCAAAATTATAAATTATACAAGCACAATATCCTATTGTATAATAAATCATTTTAGTAGCAGTATTATTATTAAATATGTCTATTAAAATATTTCCTATAAAAAATAGAATTATTAGATAACATAATTTTTTGCAAAATTCTTTCATCATTACCACCTTCCTAAGTATTGATTATTATATTCTTGCTGTAACTGTGTAGCCGTTTTATTTAATGCTTCATCTAAATTTATACCAATACCAAATTGACTGGTTATTTGTTTTTCAATTTCGTCCAGAATTATTGGTAGATTAGTATTTGCATCTATACCAATTTGAGATATATTTTCTTTCCTTACTGCATCTGTCGTTGCTTTTGTTATTGTTGGTGTTTTTAAATATGCTACAGCTAATCCTATAAATATAATATTTCTTGCTTTTGCTTGTTTTAGATTTTCTTCAGATATTTCAAATGTATTTAATGTATATATTTTGCAATTAAGCATTCCTTTTATTATTTTATCTATTTCATAATTATTTCGACATGGATTTTCTTGACTTCCTAATTTTCTCATTCTTGCATCACCTCAAAACAATTTTCTAGATATTGCTCACGAGTTAATATATTTTTTATATCTTCATCGTAAAATACTAACAATGTCCCATCTCCTTGCCAGTTATAATCCCAATGCTCTGTAAATAATTGTTTTTTCTTTGTAAATGGATCAATTCTAATTTTTACAATAAGATGTCCATTTACATAGTCTCCTTCTTTTATTAAGTCTACTTTTGATTTTGAATGTTCTACTATTTGGCTCCTATATTCGCTTGCCATTGTAGTTTTGCAGCAATAATACTTTTCATTCATATATTCATCAGGTTCAATAATTTTTTTTACTTTTCCTATATACCCTGCCTTATTTCTTATGTATTCATCTATTTCTATTTTATCATAGTAACAACCTGGGCATCCCATTTTTTCAACTTGGCAAGTATCCCATTCTTTATCTGTACATTTCATTATTCTTCCCCCTTTTGTATTTCTTTTATAATCCACTCTATAACTGCCTGTACCATAATCGGACAATATCCATATTCACTTTTGCTAACTATATCTGCCAATATATTAGCATCATTTCTTTGCATTCCACAACCCATTAATAGTTTTTTAAATCTCTTTCTAGTAATTGTTTCTAATCCATATAATTTTAGAATTCTTCTTACTTTTTCTTTTGGAATTTCCAGTGTCATAGATACTTCTCCTTCTGTTATTCCTTTTACTGTATATTTCATTGCATCTATAAAATCATCATTATTTTCTTCTTTACATTCGTAATTCATCAGTTCTTGTATTTTTTCACTATCTTTTGTTTTTATATATATCTTTCCTGGTTTTAAACTTTCTGTTGGCATATTATCCCTCCTTTCTTTCAGATTTATCTTTACTATGTATTCCAAATGGTAACTCAAAATCTTTTTCAAATATCCATAGATGATACATATTTGCTGCATCTACTAATCTATCTTTTTGAGGATATACTTCTATTGCAAGTCTATCTTCACCGAACAAACTATCTTTTAGCCATTGTTTTTCTGCCCATTTCATATCAGTTCCATCTAAATTTCTAAAACAACAATGAATAACTTTCCCCCATTCTGTTTTAATTTCTCTTGTCATCGCTGCATACTTTCCATTGTATGTGTAACATTTATTCATTTGTGCAAACCACCCACTACCCTGTTTCAATGCTTTAGGCGATGGTTTTTCAATCCACTTATTTTTAGTATCTATTTTCATTATTCACCATCCTTTGCTACTTGCAATATACACATTATTGCCATACCTATAAAATCTCCTATAAAAAAGCCTATTAAAAGCCCTATTATTAAATACTTTATCATTTGTAACACCTACCTTCCATTTAATTCATACATATATACTGTTTCTCTTAATGAGTCCAATTCGACATATTGTTCATCTATTATTGCTTGTCTCCTATCTATTGTTCTGTCTAATTCACCTATTTTATCTTTTAACTTGGTATTTTCATTTTTTAGATCATGGTTTATTGCTATACACCCAACAACAAATCCAAAAACAAAACATAAAATAACCATTAAAGCTGCTTTTATTTTTTCAGTTTTCATATATATTTCTTTATCATAAATTTTCATAAGTATTCCTACCTTTCAATAAATCTTTTTCCCTGACACCACATATATTCTTCAGTTGGACAAAATTCATCATACACTAGTGGCATATTTTCTTTTTCATCACAATACATATCCCCATGTTCAATATACATACAATTTATACATTGTTCGCAAGTAACATTCTGCTTGATTTTATATTTTTTTCTTTGTACTGGTTTTCCCATTTTTTCTCCTTTCTATTGTCTTATATATGGTCTATCTATATATAACGCAACTGGTGGCTGTATATTTCCCAATACAGACAAATATATTTTTCCTGTTTTTATAAATTCTTCTTTTTCTTTTTCAGTCATTTCCCAACACGAAACTATATGTTTATCTGTTTTTAATGCTGGTAAATCTCCACACCCTTCGGCCTTAAATATACAATTCATATCTTCAAAATTTACTGGATTCATAATCCTATTCCTCCTTTATTTTTAAGTTGTATTTATCTTCAAATACCTTCTTTTTAGCAATATATTCCTTTGTTTTAAATCCTTTTGTATCAATAATTTCTGCCGTTTCATCATTATGAAATATTATAAAATCAGCTTTATATTTCAGTCCTGGTGCTAATATAAATACGGGCTGCAAACAAAACCCTTTTATTTCTTTCGCTTGCAGCCTTAACTTCAAATTGCAATAATAGTCCGCTTCTTTTTTACTATCAAATGTTTGTCCATCTACGGAAGTCTTTACTGCCCCATATTTACTTTTTTTATTACCCTTTTTCTGATATTCTCTATATTGTTCAATACTCCAATGTTCTTGACTAATCATCTTTTACCTCGCCAAATGCACACTCCATACACTCCTGTAATTGTTCTTCTATTGATGTACTTTCGCTAGGTACATCGCAATTATGATACAATGCTTCCTCACATACTTTATTATATCTACTACAAAATAACATTTTCTTCACCATTTCCTTTCATAAATATTATTTTTTTCTCAATCTTTAATATCACTTATTCCCAAGTGATCCAACATATCAGTATAACAGTTTTTACACATATTACAGAGTTTTCTTGGCGATTTACCATCTTTTGCAACCGATATAGTTATTCTGTCCAAAGTAAAGTTTCCACATTTTGCACAAAATTTTTGGTTAGTATTTTGAACATTAAAAATGAATTGTTCAAATTCTTGTTTTGACATTTTCTTAATTTCATCGAAATTCATTTTATTCTTTCTCCTTCCTTTTCTTTGCACACTTTAAATCTTGTAATACTCTTGGTGTATATTGCCTATTTTCCTGGTTTCTTTTTAATGTTTCTATATTTTTTATAGTCGTATCAGTTTCAGCACAAATCCCCTTTGTTATAAACTTACTTGTATATGGTTTTATTGTGCTTACTAGATCTATTTTATCTTTTATTATTCTTCTTTCCTGTAATACCTTTTCTAGGTTTTTATAAACTGCCATTATTTCAATAGCGTTTAATTTACTCAATTCTATTTCGTGTAACAGATCGTCTCTTTCGTATTCCTTATTTCGCAAATCTGTATTTAATTTTTTTTCTATTTCCTCTATGTTATAGAAAAAATATTTTATATTTTCCAACAATTCTAATGATTGCTGCATATCTTCAATTACCATCGTTCTCGCCCTTCCTTTGTATCTTTTTTCTAGGTTGTGTTTGTTTCTAACATTTAGTTTTCTCTTTCTTATTTGGTAAGCATCAATGTATTATTTTCCTTAAATGTTTCATATAATGTTTGTCCCCTATCATTTAAAATATATGGAAAAAATACTTCATCAACGGTTACCATTTCTGTTTCTATTAGTGCCATTTGTGCATCTATCCAATCTTTAATATTTCTCCACGCTGTTCTTTCTGCTTGTTCATTAGTTGCCTTAATAACACTATTCTTCGCCTTTTGTATCCTTAAAACTTTTAGAACATTTTCTTGCCTAGCAGGCAGCCTAATTCCAACTATTCCTTGCGAAGTATTTATTTTAAAACTTATTGCTACAACACTTCCTGCATCTCCATATTCAATTAAAATTGCTTTAGCTTTATGTTTAGCAAGTATTTGTTGTATTTCATTAATTGTTTTTTCTGTTTTTATAGTTGTTGTATAGTTTTTAAGTGCCATTATATTTCCCCCTTTCTACATACTTATGTGCATTCCTGTTCTCTTTTTGAAAAGCTCACAATATTCAAATAAACCTGTTTGTTTGCCTTTTAATAAGCATCGTGGTACTTCTATCTCAAATTTCTTATATTTTTCTATTATTGGAATACACCATTCGCAATTTTCACATGTCTTTAATCCTCTAGATATTAGTTCATCTTCTCTAATAAATCCCATTTCTTTACTCCTCCGCTTCTGATATCTGCATCATTATTGTATCTGAATCATACTGTGTGCTTAATTCTGTTTGCTCTAATGCCGATAATACACATTTTTTAAAATATGCTTTTGGAATTTTTATTTGTGATTTAGTGTTCGCAATAGTATAGTTTTTCAAAGCATAACACAATTTTTTAGAATTGATTTCTTGTACTTTTTCTCTTGTATCTGGATTCATATACATTTCTTTTAAAATTTCTGACATTTCAATAGCTAGTTCCGGAGTAAATATATTCATTTCGCAATTATGTATCATCAATTCATATTCCATCTTTTCCGTCTTGTCCATCATCTCATCTAAAGTCTTGTTTTCTTTTGCTTTGTAACCAGATGGAAAGATAGATGTGATTTCATTTAATTTAATTTTATTTAATTTAATTTTATTTGATTTTATTTGATTTAATTTGCATAATATTGTATTGCTTTTGTATCGTTTTTTATATGCATTTGCATTACTTATGCAATAACCTTTTATGCACTTGCATTGCTTTTGTTTCTTTTTTGCATTGCTTTTGTTTTCTTTTTTTCTTTCTTTATTCCATCTAGCATTTGCTGCTTGGCTTCTTTTTTCTTTTAATATTTCATACTTTTCCATTCTTCTTAATAGGCTTGCAGACCAAAAAAATTTATTATCAGAATTAAATAGGCCATTTCCACTTTCACCATCTGTATATTCACTTATACAGTCTTTCAAGTACTCCTCAACATCAATAGTTGTTCCTGTATGCATTTTTATTGCTCTTAATGTAGTTTTATCAAGAGGTAATTTATATGTTGCTTCATTACGCAACATTTCAATTATTGCCCAAAACAAACCATATCCGTTCTATTCCATAATCACATCTCATTGCTAATATTTTTGGATCTGATATTGCGTTTGCATCATGGCTAAAATAGTAAACATCTTTATTGTTGGCCATTGGTTACCTCTCCTTTCTTTTGTAATATAACATCCATAGTTAGTTGTTGATTTTTATATACATCATTTATATATTTCTTTTCACATACTGGACCAAATCCTTTTTGAATACTTCTCCAAGTTTTTAATTCTTTTCCACACATTCGGCAATTAAATGTTCTATCTTTTATGTCAGGACACTTTTTTAATGCCATTACTGCTAGACTTATTGCTTTTATATCATTCAAATAAATTTCATCAGAATCACTATTTTGTATGAAGCTTAATCTATCTCTTCTCAATTCTTCTAATTGTGTTATTGCTTTTATACTATTCATAATATCCCTCCACATTAAAACGGATATAATTTTAATTCTAGATCTAATCCTGGTCTTGCAATAGTTGTTTTTATCTTTGTTTGTTCATATACTCTATTTTGCATTATCATTTGATTTGAATTAGTATCTGATAAATGGCATAATATTATATTTTTTACATATCTCAAATCATTTGATGCTAAAAACTTTAATACATTATCTAAACTAAAATGACTTTCTAATAGTCTCGTATATCTAGTTTTATTTATTACTCCATTTCTTGCATTTTCTTTTGCTATTTCTTGATTATAATTACACTCTAATAATAAATAATTTAATTTATTAAACTTATATTTTATATAATATGTATCTGTAGCATATAATAATTTTTCACCAGTTGGCTTATATTGAATTAAAAAGCCTAATGGTTCTGCTGCATCATGCTGCGTATCAAAAGGAAGTATTATAAAATTTCCTATTACAAATTGCTTTAATGCTTTTATTACATGAAATCTATGTCCTTTTAAATGTTGCTTTTCAAAAGTTCCTGCTGAAGCATATATATCCATTCCATAAAGGGCAAAATTTGTAGCATATTTCAAATGGTCCATATGTTCATGTGTTATCAATACTCCATTTATTCCACTAAAATTAAAATTTAGTTCTTTTTGCACATTCTTAAAGTTAACACCTGCATCTAATATTAACTTCTCTTTTTCATTTGCTTCTATTAGATAGCAGTTACCACTTGAACTGCTACCTAATACTTTTAATTTCATTAGAATGATGGTCTTTCTGTTGTATCAATATTTTCTTCTTCAGATACAGGTTGAGAAATTTCTTGACTTTCATTCAATGTTTCACTTGGTATTTCCTGTGGTGTAACATCTATTAGTTCTTTATTAGCATTATCTTCTATTTCTTGCTTTACTTTGTCTTCTTGATTTTCTACATAATAGTCTTCTGCATTTTCCATTACATATACATAGCTTTCATTTATCTTTTTAGGATCTAATGGTACCTTTTTACAAGTTGCTCTTACCATTGTTTTATAAAGCATTTCTTCTTGCCATCCTTCAATAGTTTCTGTTCCAACCTTTTTACCATTTTCCCATTTATCTTTTTCTCCACCCCAAAATTCAGCTGCTGCTGTACTTGGTTTTCTTTTTAGTAGTTCTGCTTTTGACATTGTAACTAGTTTATTTCTAGTTTCATCTTTATATCTTATATATCCAAATCCACCTACTACTTCTCCCCTATCAAATGGGTTTGATATATCAAATTCGTAACAATCAACATTATTCTTTGTAATCATTTTAAAATTGTCATTTTTATGTACTAATTCCACTCTAATATCAACTATTGGATATATTGAATATTTAATAGCAACATATCTTAATCCTTCATATCCTGGCATTAGTGTTAAATCATATTTTCCGGTTTTTCCATTTAGATAAGGTACTACGCTTAAATGGTTTGCAACAGCCATATCTAGTCCTAATTTTGCATTTTGTACTACATCAACGGCTAGTTTATTCATATTTACATTTTGCCATATTACTGCTGGGTCTGCTGCCTTTTTCTTACTATAACTTCTTCTTTCTTCTGCACTCTTTAAAGAATTATCTATTCCTATGAAATAATTTCTAACTAATTGTCTTTGATAGTCATTCAAATTTAATTCCCCAACATTTCCCTTAAATTCATTTATTACCATTGCTGTAAATCTTTCACTTGCTGTTGGTTCTGCTTTTTTTATTTCTCCAGTTTCTTTATTTACTAATTCTGTTCCCATACTATTCTTCTCCCCCCATCTCTTTTAACATTTTCTTAAATGCTTCTACTGCTTCTCCATCAATGCTTCCTACTGTTACTTTCATTTTAGGTCTTTCTTTTTTTTCTTCACTTACATTAAAGTTATGATTTATATCTATTGGGCCATCTCCTAATAATGTTGTCATTTCCTTTACCCCTTCATAAAATCCTTTGTAATACGCTAATTCGCTTTTTAATTTAGTTATATTTATTTTCTCATTTTCCATAATTTCAAATTCCTTTCTTAATATTTATTTGTATCATTTCCATATGTTTTTTCTGTCTTATCTATCCATTCTTTCATTGCCTTTACAATATCTTGTCTGTCTGCATTTGATACATACATCATTTGTGAAGTATTAGGCTCTGTATTAAATGAAAAGGCTAAAACTACAAATCCAAATCCATTAGGTAATTCATTTTCAACTTTTTGAGCTATGTTTTTCATTTTTCCTTTTACAAATTCTTCTGCATTATTCATATTATTTTATCCCCTTCACAATAAATTTCATTCCTGTTCTGTCTTGATCCTCTACTACTACTGTTGCAAATGCAGGTATTGTAATTAAATCAATTCCTAATGGTGCTACAAATCCCCTTGCTATTGCTATTGCCTTTACTGTTTGATTTATTGCTCCTGCTCCAATTGCTTGTAATTCTGTTTTCTTATCTTCTGTTATTAATCCTGCTATTGCTCCTGCTACAGCATTTGGATTTGATTTACTTGATACTTTTAAAATTTCATTATTCATTTTTATATCTTCCTTTCTTTTCTAATATATCTTCTAATTTTT